>Ga0209737_10002997_pt1 | contig 11799 bp, 10 predicted proteins | sample TergutCu122P3_FD_187284 | JGI IMG/M metagenome (GOLD analysis project Ga0209737, IMG submission 187284) | Cubitermes ugandensis P3 segment gut microbial communities from Kakamega Forest, Kenya - Cu122 P3 (SPAdes) (version 2) | ecosystem: Host-associated > Arthropoda: Insects > Digestive system...
TGTTTTCTTCAATAGTGCTCTTTGTGGATTCTTTGTGTTCTTTGTGGTTAAGATTAATATTTTCAAAAAAAGTATTTTCATCTTCAATTGCTAAAATTCCTTTCAACATAAACACTTGCTTAAAACTCGCGGGGTTTTCGATTACGGCAAGCATATCTCCTTTTTGCACGAACTGTTTTTCAGAAACAAAAACGGAATCAATTCTGCCGGTGGTTTTTGCCATTACGCCGGCAGGCAGGTTTTCGGTGGTTACGGTAATAGTGGTTGAATGACATCAGGGTATTTGAAGAAGTGACTGCCTATGATTAATCCTGCCACCACGATGAAGATGATAGATATTCCCCAACGGATAATCCATCGCGGCGGACGACCGAGGATCTCCTGCACCGCAGGGCTTTTTAGTTCGATTTTTTCGTTCATGTTTTTTTCTTTCGTGGGACGTTGCCCCACGTTACTGATTACGCGCTTTCAGCGCTCCTTTCTCCCTCTTCTCCTTTCTTCCTCTTCTCCTTTTCTCCTTTTCTCCTTTTCTCCCTAATTTCCCAACTCCAACTGATTCTTCACCAATTCATAATACACTCCCCGCAACGCCGTCAATTCCTTGTGCGTGCCTTGCTCTACAATTCGTCCTTTTTCCAACACCACTATGTTATCTGCATTTTTTACTGTACTTAACCTGTGCGCCACTATTACCACAGTTTTGCCTTGAAAAAATTCGTTCAAATTTTCCATAATCACTTTCTCGTTGTTGGCATCCAACGCATTGGTGGCTTCGTCGAAGAAGATATATTCGGGGTTTTTGTACACGGCGCGGGCAATTAATATTCTTTGCCGCTGCCCCTGACTAATCCCCGTACCCTCCTGTCCTATTTTGGTGTTGTAAGCCAAGGGCAATTCCGCCAACAAATCCTGAATGTTTGCCACGTGGGTGGCGTGGAATAACTGTTGCGTGTCAATATATTCCACACCGAGGGCAATATTGTTGGCAATAGTATCGCTAAAAATAAACCCATCCTGCATAACCGCACCACAATGGCTACGCCAAACTTTCTGACTGATATTGCCCAACGGCACATCCCCCACCTTAATCTCTCCCGTTGTGGGCGGATAGTAGCCCAACAACAATTTTACTAATGTAGTTTTCCCACTCCCGCTCATTCCTACAATAGCGGTAATTTTTCCCTCCTGTATGGTTAAATTAATGTTCTGCAGCACCTCCGGCGACAAGGGATTGTAGCGAAACGATAGATTTTCAATGGAAATAGCCGGAAAGTGATTTGAGATTTGAGATTTGAGATTTGCGACTTGCGATTGTCCGATGTCCCTTGTCTTATATCTCATATCTGATATCTCATATCTCTTACTCGCCTTCGGGTCTTCTTCGTCCTCCCGATTATGAATTTCGCCCAAGCGTTCCAAACTGATTTTGGCATCCTGGGCAGATTGAATAAACGAAATAAACTGACTGATGGGGCTGTTCAACTGTCCCATAATGTATTGCACCGCCATCATCATCCCCAGGGTCATATCCCCTTTAATTACCGCGTAGGCAGAGAAAAATGAGATGAGAATATTTTTGGTTTCATTGATAAAGAACGCGCCGGTTTGCTGGTATTGCGAAAGTGCCAACCCTTTTATGCTGATTTTGAACAACTTTGCCTGAATGTTTTCCCAATCCCAGCGTTTCTGTTTCTCGCAATTGTTGAGCTTTATCTCCTGCATTCCGGTAATGAGCTGATAGAGATTGCTCTGCTCTGCGGAGGCTTGCGCAAAACGCTTAAAATCGAGTTCGCGGCGCTTTTTAAGAAAAATGGTTATCCATAGGACGTAGAGGACACTTGCGATAAGGAAGACGGCGAGTAGTTTTATATTATAAAATGCTAATACACAGGTAAAAACCACAAAACTGACGGCAGAAAAGAGGGTGTTCAGGGTGGAGGTGGTAAGGAAATTCTGGATGCGGTGGTGGTCGCCGATGCGTTGCATAATGTCGCCAATCATCTTGGTATCAAAGAAGCCGATGGGTAGTTTCATAAGTTTGAACAGAAAATCGGAAATAATTGAGATGTTTATTCTTGTGGTAATGTGCAACAATATCCAGCTGCGAATAAACTCTACGGCGGTTTGAGAGATATAGAGGGTAAGTTGGGCAACGAGGATTAGGATTACAAAACTCACATTACTGTTTCCAATACCGTAATCCACAATACTTTGGGTTAAGAACGGAAAGATTAACTGCAAGCCTGTCCCCACCAGCATTCCCAGAAAAAGTTGTACAATAAGTTTCTTATAGGGGCGAAGATATTGCAGAATAAACTTGAATTTGGTTTTATCCTGTTTTTCATCCTCCACGTTATAAAAATCGGGCGAAAGTTCAAACAGCAGCGCAATCCCTTCACTCTCCCCCTCCTTTTTCGTACTAATCCACTGGTTACAAAACTCTTCGATGGTAAAGGTAATGAGCCCGTGGGCGGGGTCGGCCACACGCACATAACCCTCAAGACCGGAAGAGCGTAAGAGCGTAAGACCGGAAGAGTCTTTTGAATCTTTGAATTTATTAAACTTTAAATCTTTAAATCTTAAATCTTTAAATTTTATGTCGTACACCACCACAAAATGCTCCTGCCGCCAGTGCACAATGCAGGGCAGGGGGGCTTCTAAAAGTTTTTCTAACGAGATATGCACGCCAAGGGTACGGAACCCTATCTTTTCGGCGGCTTCGCTAATACCCAGCAAACTCACGCCCTCGCGGGTAATGTAGGTCTTCTCGCGAAGCGTTTCCAACGAGTAGTTTTTGCCGTAGTATTTGGCAATCATGCGCAGGCAGGTTGCCCCGCAATCCATAGCGTCGTGTTGGTGGAAAAAGGGGAATTTGGGCATTAAAAGATTTAAAATTTAATATTTAAAATTTAATAAACAAATCTCTACTCACTAGCTTCTTCGCCCCATAATTGTTTGTTAATTGCTTCAATCTTTTCAGTATCAGGCACAAAGCCTGTTTCTCTATAGAATGTACCGCATTCGGAAACAGAAATGTAGCCCTCCTCGTTTTTCCATTTGCAGATATAGGGATTGTAGGCACACTCTTTGGTATGATAATAAGAGCCTTTGCTTCTCAATTTGGGGAACCTGCTATCCACACACATATATCGAAACTCACACTCTATGCAAACATCTATCAAATCTTTTTTTACTTTCCAGATATTTTTAAAGGATTTTTTTCGTATCACTTTCTCAATATTGTCTGAAAAAAAATTGCCAAAACTCTTTCTTTGGGTTAGATAATTTTTAATATTTCCCTGTTTATCAATGCACAGTTTTCTGTTGTAAAATGTGTTAAAGTGTAAACTTTCTGTATATAGCGACATATTTACGATTAAAGATTGAGGATTTACACTGCATTCGTCGTAACAAACAGGTTTACTGTAATATACAATATTACCTCTGATATTTGTTGGGGTAATTATTTCGTCATGAGGCGCTTCATACAAAAGGATGTAAGAGATTCTTGGGTTTTGTTTCATTATCTCTTCAAGCATCTCATTCTTAATTTTTTTTGAATATTTATAGTAAATTTCTATCGTGAGTGCCTGCGTTTCATCGAATAATTTTGAAACCTTATCAAGCCATTCTAAAACTAACGAATTTTTGAAAATAAAAACGAAATGTTTACATCCCAAATCCAACAGTTGCTCTAAACACTCTTTATTAATATAGAGGTGTTTGTCTATTTCTATTACCGTATTGGTAATGTGTGCAGGGTAATCCCACTTATTGTTTAATGGCGGATAATACACCAACTCCTCTTCCGTACATTCAAAAACAAATTCATTTTCAAGCAAATAATCTAAATATTCTTGAGGTATATTTTCATCAATAAGTTTGCCGGCAGAAATAGCATCACACAACACATTGGGTATAAAGTGATAGTTTTTTCGCGTAATATCCATAATTACCGAACGAAAATACCCTCGAACCGGAATACAATCTTCAAATTTTTTATAACTCTTATTTTTCATCGAGATTGATTATGGATATAGTGGGTTTGTAAAAGTTTTCAGGAAGAATTTCGTTAGATAAATGTGGTTTAGAAAAAAAATTAAAATTAATATTCTTTTCATTTTTTGAAGTATTTACTTCCCAAAGAAGAGAAAAAACAGGAATTATTTCCTTCTGTTCTTGAAGAAAATTGTACAATTCTTTTTCGGTTAAGTTATTATCTGTCATCCTATTATTTTTTTAAAGTAATCACAAATAACTCTATCTAAAAACAAATTGCACTTATAAGATATGAAATCATATTGCCCTATCGGATTGATTTCTAAAAAAAAGAGGTTATTGTTTTTATCCAATACATAATCTATGGAACCTGTTTTATAATTCAACTTTTTCATTAACTTTCTCAATTTCTTTTCCTCTGCATCAGGAAGTTTAAAAGGTTGAATTCTATTAGGTTTTTCTTCATTATAATTTCTAAAATCAATTTTAGTTTTTTCATCATTTTGAGAAAAAATTGCCGTACTGAATATTTTTCCATCTAAATAAAAAACTCGAATATCCGCTTTTTTATCAATATACTGCTGAACAAAAGAGTAATTAAAATTTGCAGACAACTGCGAAAATTTAGATTCTGTAATTACTATTGTTGAATTTCCTAATCCAATTCCTTTACAAACACTTAAACCATTTCTATCGATCCCTTTAGTTATACAGCAATTATATTTATTCAAAAATATTTCAATATCCCTTTTTTTACTTGTTATTACAAATTCGGGAATTAGAATTTTTTCCTTTTGCGCCTGATAAAGAATAAAAACTTTGTTTATGGTAAAATTATCTAAAAAACATCCTAAATGTGGAAAAGTAGTTAAATAATAATGAAAGAAATCTACAATCTTTTTATTTTCTTCATCTAAATACTTGTTAAACTTTTCTTTAACAATATTCATATTTTCTGATTTTACTTCTTGTATTCTTATTTTTTCAAGTTCAAAAGAACCACGTCTGTACCAATACCCTTTAATATCATTAGCATATAAAATATATGGTGTTGTTGAATATGGGCTTGTTATAGAAATTTTAAAGTCTATTTTTCCATTTTTAGTGGTCAAATAATCGATTCTTACCGAAGAAGTATTATTAATACGATAGTATGGAACTTTTAGATATGTTAACCAATTAATGACACGATGAGTTGATACATCATGTTCATCCGACATTATTAAGAGCATATTATTTTCCTTAATAAGTTATAAAAAATTCGTTTGGATTATCTTTTTTCTCTTCTAAAGGAGGAAGCCCAAGGTTAGCGCGCCTTTTGTTCACTAATTCTTTATCAGGGTTTACATTCTTACCGTTGTTGTCCCATTCGCCATAGACGCTGTATAATTCTCTACCACTGGTTATTACGCATCGGTCGTATGTGCGTGCATATCCTTTGGGGTATCCTTTACCTTCAATAATACATTTTCTTGTACGCGCTTCTTCATATTTAAGCCAAAATTCCGGGTAGCCTGTATAAATATGACGACCCAATACCATTCCTATTTCCTTAGAAATGGTAAGTGGGTTATCAAATTCTGGGTATTTTTCGTACAGTTCAATCAATTTAACCATCGTTAGAGAATCCGCATACGGTATGATACTTTTTGAACATACCTTATGTTTAGGAAAATCCCTACTGTACTGCCTAGCAAATTGATCTACTGCAATTATTGCTTTAATGTCGCCAAGTAATTCCTGTTCTCTAGCTGTATAATAGTAATCCATTCTATTATTGAATTCGTCTAACTTTTGGTAGTATAATACCGTGTCTTCTTCAAAATATTTTTTTCGGAATGAAAAACCAAATTCCCTTGCCGTCATTCTTTTTAATTCAAAAGCCCAATCATAATATATCATTGCTTTATACAAATCACCAGATTGGGCTAATAAATCAGCATAATCAAGATATCGAACACTTTCATCTACATTGGAAAAACTAAATAAAAAATCATATTTTTCAATTGCTTTTAATACAGCACTCTTATCATGTCTTGCACTAAAATAATATTCGTTTGCTTCTTCTCTTAGTTTATAAATCTGGAGTATAGTATCTGAAAGTATAATTTCTTGAGAATATGATATTAAGCTGCAGGTCAGAAATAACAATAATAATGACTTCTTATACATAAGTTTTTTCCTTAGATATTTAGAAAACGAGTTTTATTTTTAGACAATTTGCTTTTGATTATTTGTTCCTGGTGAATATATTTCATCGCAATCAGAATCATATAAATCCCCGTGCATTTTCTCACCAGTTTGATGATTATATAAATAACCTTCATTTGTAGCGCATGGGTTATCACAAGCTGATATAAAGCAATCACAATAACCATCACCATATGTGGTATCTGCTGACCACCCGCCTATAATTTTTGCTAAGTTACTAATTTTGTTTGGTTCAAATTTTTTGAACAATGAATTATTTAATTTTTTCATTTTGTATTTTTTTTAATTATTAATTATTAATTTTTTTGCCCGAAATATTATGTAAGCGTTTCAGATTTCGCTTAGGTTTTGCAAGTTTTTATATTTTTGCGCTCTGAGGCGCTTGGGTGCAGGGTAAGTATTTTGCGTTTGAATATTACGATACTACCCTGCGGCGCGCCTTGGTTGTTGCCGGTGCGGGCGAACACAACGCACCAGCTTAGATCTCTCGAAAATGAGTTTTTTCTAAAATATACATTGGGGGTTGAAATTTAAAATTTAAAATTTAAAATTTAAGGTTTGATAGTTTAATAGTTCGATATTAATATTATTGTCAATTATCAATTGTCAATTGTCAATTCTTGATTACTTTCCGCATCATCATTCCTTTTTCGGTTTCTATTCTAAGAAAGTAGATTCCGGTTGATAAGTTGGAAATATTGATGACCACCCCGTCAGCCTGTTGTTCGTAATGTTCGGGATTCCTCACTGCGTTCGGAATGACGGAGGGGGATTTGCCCAGCACTTTTCTGCCATATACATCAAAAATCGCAACATTATTAATTGTCAATTGTCCATTGTTAATTGTTAACTCTCCTGTGGTTGGGTTAGGATAAATCAATATATCATTATCAGAATTTTCTAAATTGTCAGACAGTTCGGATTTACCGGCGGGTGGCGAGCCTGAAATTTTACATCCATTGGCATCTGTTACGGAAACACCCAAACCACACCCTGAACCAGGAGGTAATGTGGGCATTTGGTAGGTGCCTTGATAATTCGGATCAAGAGAGCACCTGGAATTATCATCTGGATCTGTACCGCGGGAAATAATTGCAGTCATAGAAAGATTCCATTGGTAAGAATAGGGAGCCAATCCTCCTGAAACATTTGCGCGCCACAATTCTGGTATAGAGCCATTGGCAGGTATTTTAGTGAAACTTAAAGTTAACGAACCACCAATAGCCGGAGGAATTGTTTCTTTATGATCCTGTTTACAACCACGTGCATCGGTAAGTGTTAGAGTATATGTGCCAGGTACCTCAGAAAGAATGCTTGAATTGGTGCCCACTACATTTCCATCCTTATTCTTCCAAAGATAATTATAACTCGGTACCCCACCGGATACATTGGCTTTAATAGAACCAATTCCTTTGCACGCTATGGTAGTGGTTAGGGTGGCTTTTAATGCACCCGGTGGGTAAAATGAAGGATTGTTGCTTGGCCAGTTGACATCTTTGTAGTCTGCTATGTTTCGTAACACGCCCTTTACCGGATTTGAGGTTGAAGTCAGGTTTATTATTTGTGAACCTGGTCCGGGTGACATCCAAAACATCAAATCATTCGCATCATTCGCATGGTTTAATAGCAGAATATGACCCAACTCGTGCATAAATGCTTGATAAAAGCTACGCTGATTAGTAGGGATGGTTCCTGATAGATAATAACACCAAGTATTGGGCGAAATATTATCGTTAATGTAAATGTGTGAGCCGTTAATGCTGTTAAATAAGACAGTTTCAGAACTAATTATTACAGAAGAAAAACTCAATTCAGTTAGCATAAGAGCATCTGGGGGGGGATTATTATAATGGTTAATAGGTAGTATTATATTTTTATTATTGCTTAATGAGCTAAATACATAATTATTATTTACATCTCTCTCCAAAATAAGAGTTAATCCGGTGAGGTCAGACCATTTATTTAATGCCGCCTCTATTACATTGATTTTGTCATAGTGAATAAAACTATTGTAAGTGCTGTGCAGCGTAAACATAATATCGTAGTCGCAGTTTCTTCTTGTTAAATAGACTCTGCGGATATCGCCGCCGGAACTTGGCTTCGAATTCCACACGGCATAAGGTATTTGTAAATTACCGTAATTCAGAGAAGTTAAACCTGAAGAAGTAATTACCTTAACACTACCCGAACCAGCCACACCATCATCCTGATTCCCATATCCTTTGGTAACCATCGAAGGGACTTTTAACTTGATTTGGGTATTACTCCAACCACCGGCTACATAGTACTGTTGGTCTAAATTCGTAAGGAAATCCGGTTGACCGTTCACTACCCCTCCTTTGTTCGCAGCAGTAAAAAAAACCTGTCCTTGTGTAGTCCCAAAATTGTTTCCTTGAATGGTAATCTCCTCACCCACACCGGCAATTCTTGAAGTGTGGGAAAGAGATGTTATGGAAGGCCCTGAGTAATTCACATAATAGGTTTTATCATAATAATAGGTGGTTGTACCTGTGCTCGTTAATGCATATTTCGAAACATTGTTCAATTGAGAGGCAGAAAAAGTAACACAAGAGCCTGTAACAGGCAAATCGTTCAAGGCTTCTATTTTTATATGTAATAATACTTTTGGGGTAGTAGTTACGGCAACTTTAGTAGCAGAGAGACTTTTCGTAGAAAACATGACACAAAGCGCACCTTGCATTATATATGACGTAGCATCGTAATTGCTACCTGTAACTTGAAAATTATTACTAATAGTAATAATTGTTTTATTAAGGGATAGAGTTCCAAAAACAGCATTATCTCCAACAATTCCCATAAAAGTTTCACTCAAATAAGTATTTGGCTCATTCGCTCTTACTGATACATCGAATTTCACGTACCATTTGCTACCTTCTTTTACTTTGTTAACGTTCTCAATGTATAATGTTAAGTTCTTCTCTACTTCTTCCCCTTTGGGATTTTTTAAAACTTTTTTTTTACTCTCTTTCTTTTTTTCCTTACACATTTCTTTGTATAAAGCCTTCATTTTAGCCATTATTTCTTCATAGCACTCAGGGTTTTCTTCTTTTGCAATATTATTCCATTCCTCTGCTGTTTTCCAAATCAGTTCCGGTTCAAGTTCAGGAATAATATATCCATCAAATTGTTTTAAATAGTTATAGAAATCCTTCCGTTTATGAAAAACCAAACTGTCAAATCCAATAATTTGTTCGTTTTGCACGTACAAGTCACCTAATTCATTTTTTAATAATTTGTATTTCAACAAACTGTATTTTTCCGGTAATCCAATCCTTGGAATGTCGGAAGTTGTGAAAAAGAATATTTTTGGAGTGAAATAACCATAAGAGCGAAGCCCATTTTCCCATAGATAGTCAGAGAAATTTGGGTTTATTTGAATATTTCTTAGTGATTTGTTCTCTGAACCGAGCGACCATCCTCTCTGAACTGCATACACCGTATCTCCTTCAAGAGATTGGTCTCCTTTATATACTCTTTCCACTTTATACGCTAATACTCCATACATATCATTACGGTCAAGGTTGCCTTTACTGTCGTAAGTAGCAACCGCAGCAATAAAATTTCCTTCAAATACAAGGTCTGCTTGGGTAAAGAAAGCCTCACGGGTGGCAGGTGTATTATCACGAACAGGATCCGGGATAAATTCTCCATAATCAACCAATCGTACGCCTTCTAAAACTTCCACAGCAGATTCTGTCTTTTCCGGCTTCTTGTTATTGTTGTTTTCTTTTTGTGCGTACAAAAAAGTTACGCAAAACAAGGTAAGAAAAAAGAATGTAATTTTTTTCATAAAAGGTAGAATTTTGAGGGTGTAAAAATATAAATTTTGGTTTTCGTTTTGATGGCGCAAAGAAAATAAAAAATAATATCAACTGTAATTTTTTTGTGGCAAATTTTACCATAAATAGCGGCAAAATTCACTGTGTTTTGTGGTATATTTTACCATAATTTATGGTAAATATTTCCATTTTTCCTTTAAACTGTTTGAGCCATAAACAAAAAAATCTTCATGCATTATATCTGAGATATTGTAAAGTAAATCAAAACTGAGGTCATCGTTTTTTATTTTTTTGTAAAAATTACTTTCATCACAGCGCACCTGCCGAGCAAGCCAAGCCATTGAAAGATCTTTTTCTTTTAGTTTTTCTTTTACTATTTTTCCGATAGAGATTTGTTCTTTTTTCATACTTTTTTATTGTATTACAACAAAAAAGCGTGGTGCAATTCCTTGTATTTGCTTCTGAGGTCTACCACAACCTTGCTGTCAAATTGTAAAGTGATGCCCACGCCAAAAGACGTGAGCGCTTCACTTTACCCTGTGACAGCTACTAAAAGTGGTAGTTTCAGAAGCAAGTACAAGGACAACGCTTTCTTATTTTTTATTAGTATTCAATTTTATAAATCATAAATATTTTTTGGTTTATATTTGAATGGCAAAAATAGAGAAAAAATAGAATCTAAATTTTCGGATTTCTTTTAACCGATAAAGAAGCCGTAGAGCAATTGGTAAGTGTTATGAAGAAGAGGTTTGAAAATCAGTAACTTCGTTGGAGGGTGTGTTGTTTATTACTTGCGAACTGTAAAAATAATTTTTTCTCGCAAAATGCGAAACGTAAAAATGCGAAAAACTGAAATTATCAAGAAGAAATTCCGGTTTACCCGTTAAACACCTTATCCAATCCAATGCCGCGTACTTGTGCCACGCTGTACGCATCGCGCATTTGCGCCAACGCATTGATGGTGGCTTTTACCACACTGTGCGGATTTGATGAGCCTTTCGATTTTGCCAAAACGTTTTTTACGCCAACGGTTTCAAAAACGGCACGCATAGCACCACCGGCAATAACTCCGGTACCGGGCGCAGCGGGTTTCATAAACACCAACGAGCCGCAATATTTGCCTTCGGCAGAATGAGGTATGGTTCCTTTATGAACAGGCACCTGAATAATATTTTTCTTGGCATCGTCAATCCCTTTTTGAATAGCAGCGGAAACCTCCTTTGCTTTTCCCAAACCGAATCCTATGATTCCGTTTTCATTACCTACTACTACGATGGCAGAGAAACTGAATGTACGTCCCCCTTTGGTAACTTTGGTTACTCTGTTCACTGCAACTAAACGATCTTTTAATTCGATATCGGTTGCTTTTATTCTTTTGATTTTTAAACTTGACATAACTGTTTCTCCTTACATTAGAAAATTAAACCACCTTCTCTCGCGGCATCCGCTAAAGATTTTACTCTACCATGATATAAATAGCCGTTTCTGTCGAAAACTACCGTAGTGATACCGGCTTCTTTGGCTTTCTCTGCCACCAATTTGCCCACCAACGCCGATTTTTCGATTTTTGTTCCTTTGTGCTCACGAATGTCAGCAACGGTTGAAGAGGCGGATACTAAGGTAACGCCTGCGTTGTCGTCAATCAACTGCACATAGATATCGCGGTTACTTCTATACACCGACAATCTGGGTCGGGCGGAGGTGCCGTGAACCACTTTACGGACTCTCATTTTTATTCTGTTGCGTCTAAATGTTTTTCTGTTAAATGCCATAATGTTCTAAACTTTAT
>Ga0209737_10002998_pt1 | contig 11797 bp, 12 predicted proteins | sample TergutCu122P3_FD_187284 | JGI IMG/M metagenome (GOLD analysis project Ga0209737, IMG submission 187284) | Cubitermes ugandensis P3 segment gut microbial communities from Kakamega Forest, Kenya - Cu122 P3 (SPAdes) (version 2) | ecosystem: Host-associated > Arthropoda: Insects > Digestive system...
TTCCAAGAATTCCACCCTTAAATAGGGTCTGCGCCATGGCAAAAGCGCTTTCCGGTCCGCCAGCCGAGTCGATGAAGCTGAAAGGCGGCGACTCGCCCCTGTGTTCAAAATAGTGCCTGTCCAGATCGCCCGCATCGCGGTAAAGGACGATATGGACCGGAACGGGCAGATGTCTTGGCATTCCGGCAAAGGAAAGCTGCCAGTTGCCCACGTGGGCTGTAAGCAAAATAAGCCCTTTGCCCTCTTTATGCAAACGGATTATGGAATCAAGCTCCTCCTGGCTTATCTCATTGCAATGACCGCCCCGAAGCCCCCCGGCAGCGCGGTCGATAAGGACCTTGCCGAGTTCCCATTGCCTGCGCCAGCGGTGAACCAGGCGCATGAAAAAGCAGGCCTGCGGAAACCGGCGGGCAAGGTACGATGCATTCCGGCGGATGGCTTCGGGCTTGAACAGATACCAGATCGTCACCCAGAACAGCAGCGCATAGGCCATCCGCACGCCGCCAAATCTGATAAGGACATAAAAAATGTTGTGCTGTAAACGCGAACCCAGACTGCGGCTGGTCCAGGCGGTCATGGCGGGGCCTCCGGCAAGCGAAGCATGCCCAGGCGTACGCAGTAGGCCAGCAGGTAGACGATAGCGCCGCACAAAAGCCCCAACACGGGGGCCAGGACAAGGGAACCGATCGCCCATTCCCAAAGGCGCGAAGGAGCCTCGTACCAGAGGGTTTGCAGCGATATCTCCGTCAAAAACGAACCGTGGCGCAAGTAATGCCCTGCTTCAATACACATGGCAGGTACGAACGGCGGCATGCAGAGCTGGCTTGTGGCGAGCCCCGCCAGTTTGTTCAGGCGCAATGCCCCCAACACAAGGATAATGGTCAGACTGTGCACGCCAAAGATGGGCAAGACGCCGATAAATACGCCAAGCCCTCCGGCAAAAGCAATATTCTTCGGCGTTTCGTTGTGTCTGAGCAGTATTTGCAGCGAGCGCAGGGGGTGCAGGGGCGTCAGCCGACCGCTTGCATCCTGCACAAACTGTTTTTGCGGCACCGGCATGATACAGCGGATTGTCAGCCGCGTATTCAAAATGGTCAGCCGAAGGTTGTCCCAAAAGGGGTGAAAGTGGGAAATGCGCTTGTCCCCTTTCTGGTAATACACGCGGATGGGAATGTCGCCCAGTTTGAATCCGGCCCATGCGGCTCGCACCAGCACCTCAATTTCAAAACTGTAACGGGCTTCAGAAAGCGTCAGTATATTGAGAATCTCCAGCGGATACGCCCGGAATCCGCTCTGACTGTCGCCCAGCACCACTCCCGTATGCACTTTCAGCCAGAAGTTGGAAAACCAGCGGCCGAACCGGGAAGATACGGGAACATCGGCTGCGGCAAAATCCCGCTTTCCCACGAAAAGCGTCATGGGATCCGCGGCAATGGCTTCCAGAAAAAGCGGAATATCCCCGGGGTCGTGCTGCGCATCGGCATCAAGGATGATAAGGTGCGTCATGCCAAGAGAGCGGGCTGCGGATGCCGCCGTCATGATAGCGCTGCCCTTGCCCCGGTTTTTGCCATGGCGCAGATAATATACGGACAAAGCATGCAGCGGGTGGTTTTCGGGGAACGCATCCTCCCGCATGATCTCGGGTGAAGGCGGCATATACGCTGGGACGGCAAGGTCGGTGCTCCCGTCGTCCACAACCAGCACCTGTCCATGGAGCATTGCGCCCAGTACCACCTGGCGCAGCGTACCTGCGTGGTTATACACGGGAATAACGATGAGCGGGGATGTGATATGGGCCATTATGCCTGCGAATATGATGCTTTACAGATGATTATGAAAAAGTGAGCTCCAGCTTGATATGAGCGCAAATTCCCTTGTCCGTGGAACATTCTGCAGTAACAAGGGCGCCTTCCTCTGCTTCGATACAACGCGCTTCCACCGTCATGGTCTCACCCGTCCTGACTATGGAAACAAACTTGCAACGAATAATCTTGCGTATGCGGGAAGGACCATCAGGGTGCACCGTGAGGGCTACAGCCATTATCTGGGCAATGCCGGGCAGGATGGGGTTGTTCAGGAAATGTCCATCAAAGCCGGCAAAGTTTTCGGAAAAAAAGAACGCCGCTTTCCGGACATCCGGCTGTACCTGTTCCGGTTTGCCCAGCATGGCCTCGCGTACGGCGGAAGTAAGTGTCATTGCTGCTTTTCCTGTTGCGCTTGAAGCAGGCGGACGCTGAGGATAAAGGGAACCCGCCTGTCTTCATACCGGACGCGCTCCGACCAAAGACCGGCAACACGGTCGCCGGTTGCGGTCAGAAGCACATCCCCATGCCCAAAAGGGCTATCTACCTGTATCCGAGACTGATAGTCAAGCCAGATAGTCCTGACGCAGGATGCGATATACTTTGGCGCATGGGGAAGTTTGCCCAACATGGGATGCATGTATTCGAGCGTTGCTTCATCCGGATCGACGCGCATCGCAAAAAGCTGCAGGCCGAGCCCGGCAATCCCCGCCACCTGCGCGGTCTTTGTCGCAAGATCAAGGCGCATCATGCCGGTAAAGCCTTGGGAGAAATTCCATCCCGGTATATCGAGCTGCAGCTTGTACTGCAAATTCCATACGCCTTCCGTGACCTTTTCTCCTTGGGGAAACGTCGCAGTATGCCGCGGCCCGCATGCGGCAAGACCGCTGATGGCCATCCACACACAGACGAGGAGAAGATAAAGCGTTCGTGTATTTTTCATGGCGCGCCTCCGCTTCCGGCGCCAAGGGCGGCGGAGCCGGGGCTGACCAGGCGCGGCAGGGCCGTAAAGGCAGTCAGTAATGCAGCGCTCAGCCCCACAGTGACGCTGAGACCAAGAGAATGCAATGCAGGATGCTTCGCCAGCAGCAGCACGCAGAATCCGGACAGCGTTGTTATGCCGGAAAGAAAAACGCCCATGCGGCTTTCCCGGTGGAGTCTTCCCTCAAGGTTGGCCAGTATAAAAATACCATAATCCACACTCAGGCAGATAACGAGCGGCAGCGCCATGGCATGGAAAATGTTCAGACTCATGCCCGCAAGCTTGAAAGCCGCCAGAACGGCACACAGCGCCGCGCCTACTGGCAGAAGCGTCATGCCCATGCGGGTTGGTGAACGAAGCAGCGCCGCGCTCAGAACAAGGATGGCCAGCAGCGAAATGCTGCCGAGACGCAAAAGTTCAGTACGCGTCACGGCGTCCATTTCCTCCCGGAATGTGGCTCCGGAAACGAACAACGCACCGTGTCCCTGCAGAATATCCCGCGCGGACGCGGGGATCGTGTCCCCTTGTACAAGGCTGTACACCAGTGCCGAAGACTGGTTTTCACGCGTCAGCATGGACACAAGGTCAAAGCCTCCCTGGCGGAGCAGTTCCGGAGTCACAAGCGGCGGTGGCGCGGCAATCCATTCCCGGAACGGCGAAAAGGCTCCGTCCGTGAACCCGGCGGCAGCGGACGCGGCGTCAAGACGCTGCATCGTTACACCGGCATGCGCCGCCCAAAAGTGCTTCCATGCCCCGTGGCGGGAACGCTGTGTTGCCTCCGATGGCATGATCGGGGCAAGACTCGTCAGGATCGAAATATCCCAGCCGTTTTGGGAGGCATTCTCCCGCAGGGCCTCCCACACGGCGTCGTTCCTGGCAAGGGCCTCCTGCATGGTCGCACCGCTGACGGCAAACATGCCCCGCTCCCGGAGAGCGCCAAAACTCTCGCGCAGCCGTGCTTCATCCTCCCTGATGCTGCCTGAAACATAGGACAGCGTCCTGATGTCTCCGTTCACGGAAATATTCCAGAGCAGGCAAAGAATCGCCGCTCCCATCACGGCCCAAAAGCACAACAAGGGGCGCGAGCGTACGCGCATGCCGGTTGGCTGGATCGCTGCATGGGCGCAGGCAGGTTTTCCGCCGGCAAGGATGTGGGGCAGAACCACCAGGGAAAGCAGCACTGCCATCACAATGCCCATAGTGGCAAGAGTTCCCATTTGGATGATGCAGGGAATGCTTGAGGAAGAAAAGGCCAGGAAAGCGGCGAAGGTTGTGACCGCGCCAAACAGTACCGGAAAAGTGAGACGCGTCAGCGCATCCGGCACATCCTCGCCCGATCGCATGGCGTAATACACATGAATGGCGTAATCAGCCGCGATGCACAGAACAACACTGCCGAAACCCAAAACAATACCCGAAAGACTGCCGTAAACAAGAGCAGTGAAGGCTGCGGCCACCATCAGGGAGGCGCTGGGCAAAAGCACGATGGCAAGCCCTTTCCAGGTGCGCACGAAGATGAGGTATGCCAGAACGAGAAAGGCCAGTGAAAGCGGCAATACGCGTTGCATATCGGCTTGTATGACATCCGCGTTTTCTTCCGTATGGCGATGCCCGCCGGCCACCAATATCTCCGTGCCTTCCGGCAGCGCGCGTATCGCCTCCCGCACCCTTGCCATAACCGCGCGGGCGGCTTCAGAATCCGCCATGGATTCGGCCGGCTCGGCCAGGATAAGGGCGTAGCGCCCGTCCGCACTCAGTAAGGCACCCTGGTTAAAACGGAGGCCGTTTCCCTGGTTTTGGAGCATGAGCGCTTTCATCGTCTCTGCGCAAATGCCCAGGGGATCCATGGCCACAAGCTCGCGCAGGGCTATCCCCTGCGGGTTGCGCATCAGGCGTATGTCGCGTTGCAACGCATCGCGCACGGCCGCCTCGGCAATACGATCAGGCAGCTTCGCCATGGCCTGTGCATCCATCAAGCCTGGGATCGCCGCGCAAAAACCGGTGACAAACGAGGGCGAAACCACGTTTTCCGCTCCCGCGACAATGCGCGGTATTTCCGGACTGCGCAATGCTTCGGCAAGCAGTTTCGCTGCATTGGCCGGATCCGGCCCGCCGACGGCAATGCTAAGCCCCTGCAGAAGCGGCGCATCGCGAAGAAGGGCAAACTGCGCCGCCAAAGATTCGGGCTTTTGGGGCATGAGGATGCGTATGTCTTCCCGCACGAGCAGCGTTGCCGTAAAAATAACGGCGCCAAGGCTCAGAAAAACCGCTCCCATGATAACCAGACGGGCTTGCGTATGGAGAAAAATATACAGGCGGGCAAAGATGGACATGGCTATTCAAACAGCCCAATGTCCAGGGGGGCATTAACAATGGTGTTTGTAAAGGAAATAACGGTCCTGCCGCCCCTGGCTTCTGTAATTTCTACCGTTGATGCCGGGCCTTGGGGGGTAAAGGTGATGATTATGGAATTGATAACTGCGGCGACATCCTTTTTCAGCGGCGTCATTTGTAGACGCATGCCGGGCTCCGGGAGCTGATCAATGCGGTATTCGCGCGTAATGCTTTGCATGTCAAAGATTATCCAGGCAGTGATCTGTCGCGCGATGATCGCGGCCACAGGGTCGCTGCCCGAGGTAAACGGCACCCGGTTTTTTTTGTCGTCCTGCCAGCGGAAGCCGCTGCTGCCCCGTAGCACAAAGCCTTCTGGAACCGGTGAAAGATATTCCCACAACAGCGCATCGGGCTTTGCGAAGGCAAAACGTCCCCGGGAGCGGAGCGGCTCCTTGAACATCGGAAGGGATGTCTCCTGGATGAAGTCGCTGTTGACGGTTGTCATGGCCGCAGCCTGCTCTTTCAGCAGGGCAAGGGTGTCCTTGCCCTGTGCCTGCCATGGCAACAGGCACAGGACAAGGACACAGATACTGGCCGGAAAAACCGGCCCTATGGCGGGTACGTGGCGCATCAGCTTTCCGGCGCATAGACTTTAAGCCGTCCGGTGGCCAGCCTGGTCTCACCGCGGCGTACTTCGGCTGTCAAAATGCTCACTTCGCCAAGTTTGGCTTCAACATGAACCTCCATTTCAAGGCGGTCGCCAAGCCTTGCTTCTCCAAACACGGTAAAGTCCTGCGCGCCTACAAGATAACCGTATTGCAGAGGCAGGTCATGCCGTTGCCTGTCAAAACCATGCATGGCTGCCGCGGTTTGTGCGGCGAGTTCCACGTAGCCGGCGGGAGCAAGGGTATCGCCATCCAGCAGGCTGTGCCCCTGTTCAAGCACAAGCTCCGCCACGGCCATGGTTTTGGTCGCGACAACAAGCCTGTTTATGCAGCACATGGTTCCGGCATGCAGCACAAGCCTCTTTGCCTCAACAGGAAATGGAGATGTGTCCATATGGCAACCTGAGAGAAAGTTTATCTTTTCATTTGGCCGATCTCTGTCACGATACGGCGGTTAAGGTCCTCTACCCACCGGTTGTAGCTGCTGTGAATCATGCCGCCTCTGGCTTTCATGTTGACGCTGTCATGGTATTTAATGGAGTATCCATCATTCGTATACGAGATATGCACGGTTACGCTGTGGTTGCGCACCACCAAGGTGCCCGCAATCGTGCCTGGGGAAAGCTTGTGCATTTGCCAGCCTTTGGCCAAGCCGGCGCGCATGATGGCATTGTCCACCTGATCGGCGGTCAACTTGCCGTAAGTGGCGCTCAGACCCGAGTGGCCGTACTGCTGAATGGGCACAGCCCGGCTATGGGCAAGGGAGGCAAAAGCAAGCACAAAAACAAGAACAAGAACGGTAGGAACGAAAAACGTGCGATTCATGACAACTCCTTTATGTTGTATTGAAACCGGCGGATGAACGGAACGCGAATTCTTCAAGACTGCGCTGTATCGCGGCCTTGGCGGCAGCACGCAACTTAAGCGGCGCCTCATCGCCAAAAGCCGCAAAGTGCTCGGGGTATATGGGATCCAGCACCCGGATGCGAATGGTTGCCGGACGCAACAGAAAGCCACCTCTACGTAAAAAGTCGCCGGTGCCGTCAATGCACACGGGCAGAACAGGCACGCCCGTCATTACGGAAAGGTGAAACGCGCCGCTGTGGAAACGTTGCATTTTGCCGCCGATGCTGCGGTGCCCTTCGGGGAAAATGCCGATGCACGCGCCTGCGTGGAGCATGGCCCGCGCTTGACGCAAAAACTCTTCGGCGTTGCCGCTCTCGGTATTCAGGTACCCGGCAAGCCGCATGTACGGGCCGTAAAACGGCATACGAAAAGGCCAGGCGCGAACTGCGAACACAATATCCGGCTCCGGCATGAAAGCAAAACAATAGGTATCGAAAAATGACTGGTGATTGGGGGTGATGATGCATGGTTTTGGCAGCGCTCTGTCGCAATTTTCAAGGCGCACAGGCACGAAACAGATCAGCAATTTTGTCCAGGCGCGGCCGTAATACCAAATAATGTGGCGCGTAGCCTTGCCCTTGTCGTATCCCTTGATGCAAACAAAATAGCAAAGCGCCGGCAAGGTCATGACAAGGATCGTTATGGCGGTTATACACACAATGCCGCCGTAAAAACCCACATTAAGCCAGGCAAGTTTCAGGAAATGCCGGAGGGCGTTCATCCAGCCTGCTCCAATTCGCGTTTTTTGGCAAGGATGTACTGGTGCATGTCGCCAATGGTGCGGATGTTCATAATGGCAGGGTCGCGGCCTATTTTAAGCTGAAAAGTTTTTTCCAGCACGATGACCATGTCGACGGCATCAAGGCTGTCCAGTCCAAGATCATCGCGGAAGCTGGCTTCGGGCGTCAGGAGGTTTTCATCCAACTCAAATTCCGCGGCCAACGCCTTATTGGCGGCTTCAATCATTTGCCGATCTGTCATTGTGCTCTCCACTATGCTTCATAGGCTTGCAGCACCAGGGAACAGTTTATGCCCCCCAAGGCAAAATTGTTTTTCACTACCAGGGATACAGCTTGTTCTAGCCGAGTTTGCAGGACGTTGATTGCGCCGCAGTTTTCATCCAGCGTTTCGAGATTCAAAGTCGGCAACAACACGCCGTGTTGCAGCATCTTTACGCAGGCAATGCTTTCCAGAACCCCGCTTGCCGCCATGGCGTGCCCCATGTGCCCCTTCAAGCTGGAAACGGGCGTCGCCTTGCCCACCAACATGGCTATAGCCTGTCCTTCCGCAATATCCCCTTGCAGGGTCGCCGTTGCATGCGCGTTGACATAGGAAACGTCCTCCGGCTTTTTGCCGGCGTTTTGCAGGGCAAGCTGCATGCAGCGATACAAGGGCAGGGGTTCCGGATTGGCGATACTTGAGGAGTCGCTTGTGGAGGCAAAACCGGAGACTTCCGCCATAATCGCCGCTCCCCGCGCAAGGGCGGACTCCAGCGATTCCAAAACGAACATTCCCGCGCCTTCCGAGCAGACGATACCATCGCGGTCTTTGTCAAATGGCCTTGGCGTACGCGACGGAGTGGCGTTATATCTGGTGGAAGCCGCAAGCATCGAGTCAAAGGTTCCGGTGGTCAGGGGGTGATATTCATCCGTGCCGCCGCACAGAATGATGTCCTGCTTGCCAAGGGCAATGGCTTCGTACGCCATGCCGATGGCCTGGCATGAGGTGGAGCAGGCGGAAGTAGGCGCGAAGACTCGGCCGGTTATGCCGAGGGTTTGAGCCACATTTGCGGCCGCCGAGTGCCCCATGACCCGGAAAAAGGTCATGGGCGTAAACTGGCTGAGGCTGCGTTCGGCAAAATACTGGTGGAAAACCTCTTCAGTAGTATGCACACTGCCCATCGTGGAGCCGAGAATAAGCCCGGTGCGGCCGCTGGTGAGGCGCTCCTCGTCCAACCCGCCCATGGCCACGGCTTCCTGCGCCGCAAGGAGGGCATACACGGACATCGGCGACATGGAACGCCTGTGCTTGCGGGGCACCTCCATCATATCTACGCCCGAAACAATGCCGGCAACCCGCGAGCCTATTTCGGGAAAGGCATCAAGACCCTCATGATAACGGACACCGCTCTGCCCGGATGAAAGAGCGCCAAACAGGACGTCGCAACCCTTGCCGTAGGGGGATATGGCGCCCATCCCGGTTATGACAACACGTTTCAGCTGCATGCCGCTTCCTCATGCAGTTTGGTGTTGCCCAACAAAAGGCCGCAGGCCAGAAAAGCGGAGATCATGGTCCCCACCAGTCCCGGCGCAATAATGGACTGTCCGGCGAGGAACAGGTTGGAAATGCGCGTGATTGGCATGGGGTTGATCTGGCGGATGCTGTGCTTGATGCCGTAGAGCCCCCCCCGCGGCGCCCGCAGATAATCGCGCATGGTCAGTGGGGTTGCTGCTGCGACAAAACGGACAGAGGCAAGTTCAGGACACATGGCGACAACCGAATCCCGAATACGATGCATGATCAACGCCTTGTACTCCTTGTACGATTCCGGCCTTGTGGTTTTTGTGGTATTTTCCCATGCCGCGAAATCCGCAAAAAAGCCTGGGGCCACCACAACAATGCCCACATTTTCCTCCCTGCCGTCGGGTTGTGGGCTGCTGGAAATGAAAAATGGGCCATCTTCCGGATTTGAACCGTGGGCAAAAGCGCGGTTCAAATTGGCGTCGCGGCACAGAAAAAGGTTCCTGCCGTCAAGGCATGCCGGACGCTTTTCGGCTATGCCGAAAAGCATGTTGGCAGAGCACGTTTCTTCCAGACCGAGCAAATGCTCCGTATACGCGGGTCGGAATACATCCTTGCCCATGGCGGCCAAAGCTGGAGGAGAGGTTGTGCAGATGGCGGCATCCGTGGGAATGTGGCTTCCGTCATCAAGCTCCACATGGCTAAGCCGCCTGCCGTCGCCCTGCAGGCGCGCCACGCCCTTGCCAAGGACAACTACGACGCCTTCTTCCTCAAGGCGGCGCTCCATGGCATTGATAATTGACCGTCCGCCGCCGGAAAAATTATGCACGGAATCGAAGTACGATGCGGCAACATACGCGTGTTGGGTGAAAGCAGTCTCATCCGGCGAGGCGCCATGGAGGAGGGAATGGATGGAAAGCACGGCCCGCAGGTAAATGTTTTCGGTATTTTTGGCAAGGAAAGCCGCCAGGGACTCCGAAGCGCCCGATCGGGACTTCCCTTGTTGGGAGAAAAGCTGGTCAAACAGGGAAAACTCGTCAAGGGCGGTCCGGGCGGCTTCCATATAACGCGTAATACACGCCTCCTCGCCGGGGAACTCTTTGCATAAGGCGGCGCGCATGCGTTCAAAGCCGATAGGCAGGTGTACGGTCTTGCCGATATCCGCAAAGCGGATTTCGTCAAAGCCGTCTTCCTTAAAGGACGCCACTGTCAGGCCGTTAACGCCAAGGTAGCGCAAATAGCGCGAAACAATGCCGTTCTGGCCCAGACCGCCGGTATAGTGCAGGCCCGTGTCAAAATACGTGCCTTGCCGTGTAAAGCCGCGCACGGTAAGACCCAGGCAGCCTGACTTTTCCACAAGCGTCACATCATGCCCGTTGCGGGCAAGGATCAGCGCACTGGTCATCCCTGCCAGACCGCCGCCGATGACACAAAAAGATTGACGCTGCGACATACATTCTCCGCATCCTGCCGTTTATCGCTGTTGATACAATTACGCGAAGGAAAGCACAAGGCAAGAGTTGGTGCCGCCAAAGCCCGCAGCGTTGCAGAGCGCCACTTTCGGCGGGTTCTGGATGGTTTCGCGCACCACGGCAAGGCGGGAACATGGCCCGTCGCCCTCGGTGAAATTGCGGTTGGGGGCGATAAACCCGTTTTGCGCCATGAGCGTTGTATACACAACCTGCGCTGTGCCGGACATCCAGAGTTCATGCCCGGTCATAGACTTTGTCGAAGAAACGGGAATGGCCGCATCACCAAAAAGATCGAGGATGTTGACGGCTTCCATGGCGTCACCGGCAGGCGTTGCCGTGGCATGGGCACAGATATAGGAAATGTCGTGGCGTGTTACATTTGCTTCGCGCATGGCCATGCGCATGGCCCGGTTCAGACCGGTTTCGCTGGGCACGGAAATATTTTTGCCGTCAGAAGAAAACCCGTAACCCATGATTTCGCCAAGTATGGGCGCGCCGCGCTTTTGGGCGAGATCGTAGCGCTCAAGCAGAAGCGCCGCGGCGCCGCCGCCAGGCACAAGGCCATCGCGGGAAATATCAAAGGGTCTGCTTGCGCCTTCGGGATCGTCGATACGAGAAGAAAATGCGCCCAGACTGTCAAAGCTGCACATGGATTCCCAGTTTATTTCCTGCGCGCCGCCGCAGAGCATGCGTTCCTGCCGCCCCATGCGGATGAGATCCGCAGCCTGTCCGACGGCATGCCCGCCGCTGGCGCAGGCGCCGCTCACGGTCCACGCGGCGCCATGCGTGCCGAGCAGGACATTGAGATTCATGGTGATGCAGGAGGTCATGGACCGGAATATGAGCCCGCTGCCAATAGCTGCTGTGTTGCCTGCATCATTCAGAATGGCAACCTGCTCCAGGGTGGCCAGCGCACTTGAATCATTGCCGAAAATGATGCCGCTTTCTTCGTTGCGCAAATCGTCAGGCGAAAGGCCAGCGCTGTGGATGGCCTGGTAGGCTGCCTCAATGGCCCATTCAACATATTCGGATGTGGTTTTGCGTTGCTTGCGGGAAAGAGGAAAGCGGGGGGAAAACTCCTGGATGTGGCCAGTAAGGGGCGAAAAAAAACCCCGCTTCTGGCGTTCCGGATCAATACAAATGCCGGACTTTCCGTGGTACAGAGCCTTAGCTACACGATCAGCCTCTGTTCCGAGGGAAGAAATAATGCCAAGCCCTGTAATAACAACGCGATGCTTCATGCAAATCACCTTCAGGGTAGAGCGAATCTTTTTTTTGAAAAACATGCCAGCCCCGCTTGCCGTTGGCAAGTATAATACATCAAAAAAAACACACGCAACGTTCATTGCGCCGCGGCCTGCGATGCGGTATTTTCAATCCGACCATACAGGAAAA
>Ga0209737_10002999_pt1 | contig 11796 bp, 10 predicted proteins | sample TergutCu122P3_FD_187284 | JGI IMG/M metagenome (GOLD analysis project Ga0209737, IMG submission 187284) | Cubitermes ugandensis P3 segment gut microbial communities from Kakamega Forest, Kenya - Cu122 P3 (SPAdes) (version 2) | ecosystem: Host-associated > Arthropoda: Insects > Digestive system...
TCATGTCCGATATTTTGGGGTGAAGCATATATTTTTAATCCTTTTTTTAAGCAATCCATTATGAACAAACTATCTTCACCATTGCTGTAACGGGCCCCGCCACCAAATAGCAGGGAAAAGGTAATACCTGCAGTATGCAGTTTATTTGTCCGGGCTGCTATGCCACAAGCTCCGTATCTGCCACAATTAAACCATCTAACTCGTTTAAATGAGGTGTTTATATATGTTGCCCGTTGCTCTTCAATTGCTATATTAAAAATTATTAAATCTGCTTTGGGATTGGTAACGAATTCATCACGGATAGTATCAGCATAACCACTTTCCAAAATAATGTCGTCGTCCGAAAAAAGGATAATGTCGGCATCAGCACGAATTAAGGCATTATTTCGGTTAAGCCCCACGCCACGCTCGTTGAAGGTATAGGCTTTCACCAAAGCCTTGTTATGTGTAAACTCTTCGTATGAAAAGTTATCATCTTGGTTGATGATGATGGTTTCGGTTTCAAGATTCAATTTGGCTGCCAATTCACGGACATTTTGCTTGACGGCGGCGACAAGGACTTGGATGGTCATTTAACTTTTTTCCCCCAGTAATAATATCTTAAAAAATTCTCATCGGCATTTTCGATATATAGTCCCAGTATTTCAACATCCTGATTTTTTAGATAGCTGATACATCTTTCAACCAACTTACCATTCCGTCTCCCGAATGGAATTTTTAGTATAACACCGTCAGACTTACGCAATACATCACCATCGGGATATGGAATGTCTTCTACCGAAAGAAAATGGGCTTTTTTCTTCCTGATTATATGTGCCATATTTTCACTGAATTCAGCAAAGTAAGGGGTTTTGAATGTTAATGACTCATCTTTTAATAAAATTCCCAGTACTGGATAAGGATAACGTTTTTCGGCATCGGCAATCGTATATAACGAATCATCGAGGATGTGGTAAAACCACCAGCCAAACATCGCCAGCAGGAAAAATAATACCGCCCCGCCGATTATTGCCCGGTGTAAATGATTGTCCCAGATATATAGTTGTGGTTCGGTACTGCGGATTAATTCCATTGATATTATTTCATGGGCTCCGATGGCATAATTTATTAAGCCGATTTCCACGGCTTGCTGGGCAATATTGTTTATTTCTTTGTCGTCAGAGGTGAAAAAGATGGTTAATATACGGCGGTCTGACAGTAAAGCAGCTTGCATCAGATTATCGCGAAACCGCTCTTTGATGTTTTCGTCTGTATCAGGTTTCCCGGCTAGTATTTTTTTCCCATCAGGTAAGGTTTTTAAGGCGGCGGCTATATGATTAAGGATTGGGTCGGCATGAAGTAAGGTATTCCAGGTAAAGCCATTGTAGTATTGTTCAACTTCGCCGCTGGGGTCATATATGAATTGGAGATAAAATTGTGAATGTGATTGGTATTTGATGGGCATTGAAATCATTCGGACGACAAGATAAATGCCGCCACATAATATTGCACCGATGATGGTTGTAAGGATTATTAAGTGTATTTTTTGCTTGAGGCAGATGAGCATTCTTTTTATGTCAAAGCTTTCATTCATGAAGTTTTTGTTCATTTTTATTCTTCTTTCATTGCTGTTATTTGGCTTTCTTCGATGCCTTCGGTGCTATCGGGTTTTAATAGTATTTTTAGGGTCAGGAGCATGATTTTGAGATCCAGCCATAGGGAGTAACTTTCGATATAAGCCAAATCCAGTTTTAATTTGTCATATGGAGTTGTATTGTATTTACCATATACTTGGGCGTAACCAGCCAATCCGGCTTTCATTTTTAAGCGAAATGCAAATTCCGGCATATCTTCAAGGTATTTTTCGATTATTTCCGGACGTTCCGGGCGGGGACCGATAAATGACATCTGCCCGACAAATATATTGAATAATTGGGGTAATTCATCTATCCGAACGGCACGGATGAAGCGCCCGATGGGGGTTATCCGTTCATCATTTCGTCCTGCAAGACGCGCAACTCCATCACTTTCGGCATCTGTCCGCATACTGCGGAATTTGATAATTTGAAATTCTTTTCCCCCGGCAGTTAGGCGGGTCTGGCAAAAGAGTGCCGGCCCCCTGTCATAAAGGCGAATTAAAATGGCAGTAATAAGCATAATCGGTGAAGTAATAATAATTAAGAGTAGGGAAAGGAAAATATCAATTAAGCGTTTAACCAGACGTTGTTCCACGGTTAAAGCATATTCCCTTGTCAGTAAAATGGGGGTGTCAAAGAGATGCAGACGATCAGCACCTTGAATCAGGACATCGGAAATTTTAGGCATCATATATACCCGCTTTGATTTGCTATATAGGTATTTTAATAAAATATTTCTAATATCAATCGGTATATCCCATAAAACAACTGCTCCCCTAAACTCAGAAGCTGTCTTTTTTATCGTCTCAATTCCTTCGGAAATATTGATGGTCTGGGAAATACGGAAGCGGTCTTTGCGCCCGGAAAATTTTTCCTTGATGTTTTCAATCGAACGTTCCCCATATACAATTAATATATCACGTGGTGGGAATAATTTCCGATAGATATAATCACATAAAACCGCCCATATTGCCGCAACTACCAATTGACCAATAAAGACCAATATTAGGGGTCTCGTTTTTACAATCCAGTTATTCATAAGTGAAATCTGGAAATACGAAATAACATTCACTGCCAGCAGTGAAAACGCTTGGGAGAAAAATACATCCACCGGTTTTAGGTGACCGATTTTCAGGCTGCCATAAGTACGGGAAAAAACGCTTAGAATAACAACATATAAAAGAATAATTAATATATGTCCATTCACATACAGTTTGATACCTTGGTTAAAATTGTTTATGACAGGGTAATAATAATCAAACCATGAGTAAGCATAAAAACCTGTGTAGATGAACAGGCTCATGATATTGATACCAAAGATGGTGATGCGTTTTATTGATTCTATTCGTTTCATTACCTTACAATCTCCTCAATGTAGCGCGGATTGCCCATGGAATAAAATTGTATATACTATAAACTAATGATAATTTTTCCACATTACGGTACAAGTTCCAAATCCTTTTAATCCCCTCAAGCTTATTTGATGATAATGTATAAGGTGAGCGGCGGTAAATGGTAGTAACCTCGTTCAAACCGTGGGCGACATAACCGTGGCGGAGTATTTTCCACCAAGTGGCGGTATCTTCGCTTTTTACTTTGGGCATCTTAAGCATTTCTTTATCTATTTTGGTTAAGTCAAAAAGGGTTGTCGAGGTAAAAATAATTGTCCGGGATAAAGCTTCATGGTAACTAAGAGTCGAAGGAACAGAAACGATTTTCCCTATACCCCGCGCTTGTTCATCCCCAAATTCATATGCGGTAAAAACGAAAGCCGCTTCCTTTTCTTCCATAAATTTCATTTGCTTTTTGAGTTTGTCCTTAATCCAAATATCATCGGCATCGAGAAATGAAATATATCTGCCTTCGGCATTGTCAAGACCAATATTGCGCGCTTTTGCAACACCTTCGTTTTTCTCACTTGAAATAATACGGAATTTTCCTTGTACTGTTTCAGGTTCTTTTGATAAAAAATCCTTAATAAGTTGGATGCTTTTGTCTGTTGAGCCATCATCAACCAGAAGCAATTCCCAATCAGTAAAAGATTGTGCCATAATTGCTTCAATGGCGGCAATGATATATTTTTCCTTATTAAAAACAGGGACAATAATGCTAATCATTTTTCTTCCTTAATTAAATAAATAGGGCGGTTTTTGACTTCCATATAAGTCTTGGCAAGGTACTCACCAATAATACCAATACAAAATAATTGCACCCCGCTGACCAGCAGGATAATACTGGCTAATGATGGCCAACCGGAAGTCGGGTCACCAAATATTAATGCCCTGACAACAATAATTATAATAAAAGTAAAAGCGATAATGCAAAATAAAATACCGAAAAAGGAAGCCATCCTTAAGGGTGCGGTTGAAAAGGCGGTGATGCCATCCAAAGAATACGAAACCAATTTCCAGAATGACCACTTGGTTTCACCTTTCCTGCGTTCAATATTTTCAAATTCCAACCATTTAGTTTTAAAGCCAATCCAGCCGAAGATACCTTTGGTAAAGCGGTTATATTCAGGCATTGCCAAAATCGCGTTGGCCATCTGGCGGGTCATTAGCCGGTAATCACGCGCTCCATCAACTATCTCAGCCTTGGAAATCCGCTTCATCAGTTTATAGAAACAACGGGCAAAGAATGAACGGATAGGTGGTTCACCTTTGCGGTTTACCCGTCTGGTGGCAACGGAATCATATCCTTCTTTTAAACAGTCAAGCATGTCCGGAAGTAATGAAGGTGGGTCTTGTAAGTCAGCGTCCATAAAAACCAGGTAATTCCCTTTGGCTTTAGTTAGTCCGGCATATATGGCTGCTTCTTTGCCGAAGTTGCGTGAAAAGGACATGTAATTGATACGGTCGTCTTTATTTGTAAGCTTTTTTATTTCTACTAAGGTATCATCGGCTGAGCCGTCGTCAACAAAGCAAAATTCCAGTGTGAAATTGTTTTCTGTGAAATAGGGTTCATTTTTTAATACTTCCGTGTAAAAATCGGCGATGTTTTCCTGCTCGTTGTAGCAGGGGACGATGATGCTTAGGAGTTTCATTGGTTATGGTTCCTTTCGGTATGGGGGCTAACCACCCCGCCCTTCGGGCACCCCTCCAGGGAGGGGAATTTTGATTTACTTAACTAAAACAGCTTTACCGTTTTCTATTTTATATATTATATCACATTTTTCGATTGTTTGTAGGCGATGGGCGATAATTACCAAGGTTTTTTTGCCATGTAGGCGGTTAATCGAGTCCATTATTGCGCTTTCAGTTTCATTGTCAAGGGCGGCGGTTGCTTCATCAAGCACGAGGATATCGGGATCTTCGTAGAGGGCACGGGCAATCCCAATCCGCTGGCGTTGACCACCGGATAAACGAATCCCCCGCTCTCCAATGCCGGTATCAAGTCCATCAGGAAGGTCCTTGACAAATTCTTCTAACTGGGCTTCCCTTAAAGCTGACCAGACTTTGTCATCATCAATTTGTTCTTCTGCCATCCCAAACGCGATGTTACGGCGGATGCTATCGTCAACCATAAAAAGTGTCTGCGGTATATACCCGATATTTTTAAGCCATGAATCATAGTTCTCATTTACATCATTTCCATCAGCAAGTATCTTTCCCGATTGTAATTGCAAAAGCCCCAGCATAATATCAACAACCGTCGTTTTCCCGGCTCCTGATGTCCCAACTATACCCACAGCCTTGCCAATTGGGATTGTCATTTCGGCTTGGTCAAAAATCAAGGTATCCGTACCCGGATATTTGAAAGTGATATCGGAAAGTTTAATCTGCTCTTTTATTTTCATTTTTGGCACGGATTGGCGGCGCTGATATTCTTTTTCATAAGCGGCTTCATCGTAATTGATGTTTTGGTCATTTATTTCCGCTTGGAGATTGTCACTGACCCCCATGAAAAAAGGTTCAAAATAAGCTATCGAAGTGAGGTGGTTATTTATTCGGTTGGCGCAAGGAATCATCCGCATCGCGGCAAAACCCATCGCTGCAAGAATAGGAAAATAATCATCAACCACTGTACCTTGCAAGGATTTAATTAAAATATACAGAATCATGGCACTTATGGCAATTGATTCTATTAACAACCGTGGAGTTGCCGAATAAAGATTATAACGTTGAACCGCATTTACAAACCCTTTTCCGCATTTCGCATATTCATTAATAAAATAATGCTCCTTTGCCGAAATTTTAATTTCCTTAATTCCTGTAACGGATTGGTTTATCCATTTAAATAACCCGCCATAATAATTTTGGTTTTCTTGTCCGGTTCTTCTCATAACCGGTTGGATGATAAACTTGATAACAGCCAAAACCACGACCATCATTATTGAAAAAATGAGTGATATCATCGGCTCACTGACGATGCACAAAACCGCCAGGCTGGCGAAAATTATGCACTCGCTTAAAAATTGCAGGAGGGAAAGTATAAGGCTGAACATATTATTAACATCAGCAGTGATGTTTCTTTGGATAACAGCGGTATCTGCACCAAGATAAAACTCATAAGGCCGTTTCATAAAGTTTATCATTAATCGCCGCGAGGTAGTGAATTGATTGGTAAAGATAAATCTTAGTTGGATTTTTGTTTGGATAAAAAGAAAAATGTTTTTGAGGATAAAGAAGGAAATCAACATAACCATCATAAAGATGGTAAAAGCCCTTGGGCTTTCAAAACCAAGTGTTTTGTAAACAAAAGCAACATAGCGATTGGTTTCAACGAAATCAGGATTCATTACTTGGGAAACTACCGGTATCAACAAGCCTATACTTACTGTTTCCAACAGAGCGCCAATCAGCATAAATAAAACAAGTAGAACCATGCTTTTCTTTTGACGGGTGTTAAGTAGCTTGTTTAATTTCTTAATGATTTTAAGCATGATGTAATTTTACCATATATATACAGTTTAATCTAGCCTTTTAAGATTTCCTCCGCATATCTGCTTAATCTGTCGATTAAGAGGCTTTTGTCATTCTCATCATTTACAAAGTTTTGCCCCAGATTAACTATTTCACCGGCGAATTTTATCCCTGATGGAACAGTAAAAATTGATACTACCAAGTCGAAAAACAAACCGGGAAACAAATTAAGGATTTCCATCGGAAATTTGCCATCGAGAACAATGTGTTCAGGAAAAAGATTTTGATAATCAAGGTTATCCATCGGATGGGGTTTAATGATTATTAAGGCTTCTTCATTATTTATTTTTCCATATTTGTTGATAATTCTTTTAAAAAGTTTCTCCCTGGCTTCGGCACTACATAATTTTTCAGTAAGAATAAGAACTTTCCTTTTTGCGTTATCCCCCTCATTTATTTTTTGCTTTAAGGACTCGATATTAGCTATAAAAATCTCTACCAAAACCTCCTTAGAAGTATCAGACAGCCTTGCTGTCATATTTTCCCTAGATTGTTCAATATAATTTGGGGCGGTTTTCTTAAGGATGGAAATATCGTTTACCTCCATATCAAGGCAGTATTTTCCATAACCATTTTGGATAAAAATAAAATTCCGGGCTGACATCCAAGCTTTGAAACGGAAATAACCCCGGTTATCATAATGGGCGGCATCAAATAGGACTAAGCAATTTAACCCATCCTCAATAGCATGGTAAGGTATTCGGGCATAATTTAAATAATATCCAATCGGGTCAGAATCGCAAAAGACATAGATATCACGATATGCACGAAAATCAGTCGGAAGAAATGGAATCTGGGCTTTACCTAATTTTTTTGTGAAAATAATGCGGTTAATCATATTTTTGATGATATTATTTCCGCTGGCCCGATATTTTTTTAGACCGGGGAAAAAGTCTTCACTTTTTTCATCATAGATTAAAACTTCGGAAAAAAGCTGCGAGTTTTCCAAACGAATTTTTAAGTCTCCGAAATCAGTAGATATTCGGCTTAGAACGATAGCCGCTTTGGTAGATAAAGTGTTATCCTGCTTCCGCAACAATTCCTTAATGCAGGTAATATAAACATGATAAAATGTATGGCAGACATAAATTCGGTCTTTCAAATTGTTTCCTCTGGCTTCAAACTTCTAATTCGAAGCTGTATCTGATCGGCGATATTGGCAATGTATTCACTGTTGGTCGGACGCCCATGGCCATCCCTGCCGGAATAACCATATAATTCTTCAAATAAATCCGGATTACCCCGTTCCCAGGATATCTCAATCGCATTCCTGATTGCCCGCTCGACTTTGCTATTGGTCGTATCGTACAGTTTGGCAACTTCCGGATACAACAACTTTGTCACACTCCCAACTACTTGGATATCATTTATTGCCATTATAATAGCAGAACGGAGGTAACGGTAACCCTTCAAGTGTGCCGGTACACCTAAGCTAATCATCGTTTTCGATACGTATTCTTCAAGGGAAAAATCGTTAGTTAATTCAGGCATTTTATTACCCCCGTGGCTTCTGAGTTTACATAAATCTTAGGTAATCTTTGACCCTTCCTGGAAACAAGGGTCAGTATTCAACATAATATCACAAGCTCAAAAAGGGGTAAATATGTTAGGCATCGCGTTTTAATAAATTGTCAAAAGTGATGAATTTTTATCATTGAATCAAAACTTAATTATCTATTTTTCAATGAACAAAGGTTCTGAAAATTTTGACTAAAACGGTCAATTGATGTCGATGGGGTTCGCGGTGGTTGACATAATATTTTACTACGATACCCGTCTTCCATCTATAATAAATACATCACCATCCTGAATAATTAAAATCATCGTTTTTCCGATATTAAATTCTATTTCATTGCCGAATACGTCGAAATAACGGGTCGGCTCATAATCTTTAGTTTTTTCCCAGGTAATCCGGATTCCTCTTCCATTGGTAAAATACCAGCCCCCCCTGGTTGTATCATGGCATTGAAAACTAAGGTAACCTTGCAAATCACGTTGTTCAAAGTACATATTCTGGACAATGATATTTTTGAATGTAAGTTGCTCGCCATTTAAGAGGTCAAGATGCGGTCCATCCCTTTCACCTGATAAATGCTGAAACCGTTCATAAAGCCCGGTTTCTGCATTATACACAAAGTAACAATTAGTTACCGGATATGTTGATGACATATCAACTCTATTTGCATAAATTGCATCTGCATATTGCGTTAGATTGTTTGGCTGTCCCGGAGCGGCAAATGAAAAATGTGGTTTGTCTGCAAATCCCTCCCGGTGATTCGGAGAGTAACCAAAAAAGTCAAGCGATTTTCGTATCATTTCGGTACTGGTAAAGGCATTATCGACATTATTTTTTGCCACGTCACGAAAATAAGCCCCGCTGTATTTGAGACAATCAATACTTTCAGTACTGCTCCGGTTCAAAATATCATCTGAATAATGGGGACCTCCGAAATGAATAAGAAAAGCATCCCATTCAAATGCCCAATAAACATAATAATCACGGGCACTTCTAATGTTGCCTATCTTTTCGAAATCACGCCAGTCTTCCCATATTGCCATCAAACGTGTCATACTACCTTCAACATTACATTCATAAATGACTGAGGCATATGAAAGTCCGAACTGGCTTGCAGTCCGTGAATTGGGGACAATGATGGCGATTGGTCTGGTAGCGGCTACCTCTGCTTCAATCCATTCGTTGGTTATCCGACTGCGTACCAAACCAGGGATGGGTGGGGTATCCATTTCGTGGTCAATGTCATTTAATATATCAATGGTAGTGGTGCCATCAACTTTTGTATTTTCTATCACCGGGGTGGCAGTATTAGGGTTACCCCCGCTCTGCTCGTTATTAATTTCCTCCGGTGTATTTCTTTTGCAACCTGCCACGAGAATTAACAAAGCAAGGAATACAATAATATATTTTTTCATGTTTTAATTATACACTAACTCCTATATTCGTGCAAACAGTATGAAAATCACGGCTTGTTTATTTTTGAGAAAAGTTGTAGAATAAAAACGTATCATGAATTATTGAGGAAAGCACATGAAAAAAATAATAGTAACCGGTGCTAATGGGCAGCTTGGCAGGGCGATAAATAAAGTAATGGGTGGTGAATATGAGTTAATCAACACTGATGTTGCTGTGCCAAACATTACCGAGTTGGATATTACTGATATTTCGCAGGTAACTAATTTGATTCGTGAGGTAAAACCTTATGCCATTATCAACTGTGCCGCCCATACTGCTGTCGATGCCTGTGAAACCGATATTGATAATGCTTATCGCATAAATGCCATCGGCCCCCGCAATTTAAGTATAGCTGCATCAGAAATGAAAGCAAAATTAATCCATGTTTCAACTGATTATGTTTTTGATGGTCAGGGTACACTTCCTTATAAGGAATTTGACCCAACCAGACCTACAAGTGTTTATGGCGCAAGTAAACTGGCAGGTGAAAACTTCGTCAAAGATTTTGCCCGTAATTATTTCATTGTCAGGACGGCATGGTTGTATGGCGAGGGGAAAAATTTTGTTAAAACGATGCTCCGTTTGGCAGAAACCAATGATACGGTCAAAGTGGTTTCCGACCAAATCGGCACACCTACCAGTGCAATGGAACTGGCACGGGCAATCGCCTGGCTTTTACCAACTGATCATTATGGTTTATTTCACGGGACATGTGAAGGGGTTTGCAACTGGGCCGATTTCGCGGAAGAAATTTTTCGCTTGAATGGTTTGAAAACTACGGTTGAACGTATTAATTCATCCGAATTTAAAACAGCGGTAAAGCGGCCGGCATTTTCTGTTCTGTACAATTATATGTTGGAGTTATGTGGTGGTTATCGCTTCGCCGATTGGCATGATGCGCTTAGGGAATATACAACAGGAGATTAAACACAAATGGATTTTCTGCAGGATATTATCACAAACAAGTTAATTGTTTCAGCTTTTTCAGCATGGTTTATTGCCCAATTTCTTAAAACAATTATTTATCTTTTTATTACCAAGAAGTTTGTTTTTGAGCGTTTGATTGGCAGCGGTGGTATGCCCAGCTCACATTCATCGACTGTCTGCGGATTATTAACCGCCGTCGGTTTTGAATATGGTGCACTTGGTTTTGAATTTGCGATGGCATTGGTTTTTGCCGCCATTGTTATGCATGATGCAATGGGTGTCCGTCGTGAAACCGGAAATCAATCGCGGGTTATCAATGAGATGATTGAATTACTGGACAAGCTGGGACAAAATCTAAGTGCCGAAGAAAAATTAAAGGAGTTTGTAGGTCATACACCAATTCAAGTTCTTGCCGGAGCAATTCTCGGAACAGGTATTGGCGTATTAATCAGCAACCTAATGTAAATGAAATCGTAGGGACGAGCGCCCCCGCTCGTCCGCAAAAACATATAGAGAAAGGTAAACTAAAATGCAAAATGTCGCACTAATAACCGGTATTACCGGACAGGATGGTTCATATCTTGCAGAATTTCTTTTAGAACAAGGTTATGAAGTCCATGGTCTAATCAGGCGTCACAGTACGATGTATAACACCTCCCGGATTGACCATATTATCAAGTCCGATTATAACAAGGTCAAGTTTTTTCTTCATTATGGGGATGTCACCGATTCAAGCAATATGATGCGCTTAATCGCCGAAATCCGCCCAACAGAGTGTTATAATCTAGCCGCCCAGTCGCATGTCGGGATATCATTTGAGGTTCCGGAGTATACTGCCGATGCAACTGGTATGAGTACTTTGAAGTTGTTGGAAGCCATCAGGGTCAACGGGGGGAATTGTCGTTATTATCAAGCTTCAACTTCTGAGTTGTTTGGTGGTCTGCCGGAAACAGCGCCACAAAGTGAGAAGACACCTTTTTATCCTAAGAGTCCATATGGCGCTGCCAAGATGTATTCTTATTGGATAACGGTGAATTATCGTGAATCGTATAATATGTATGCTTGCAACGGGATTTTGTTTAATCATGAGTCGCCGCGGCGGGGTGAGAATTTTGTTACCAGGAAAATTACGTTGGCAATTGCCAATATTATCGCAGGCAAGCAGGAGAAATTGTCCCTTGGTAATATGAATGCCAAGCGTGACTGGGGTTATGCCGGGGATTATGTCGTGGCAATGTGGTTGATGCTTAGGCAGGTTAAGGCTGATGATTATGTTATTGCCACTAATGAGACGCATACGGTCAGGGAGTTTGTTGAGGCTGCTTTTGGGGAGTTGGGGATTGTGATTCGTTGGGAGGGG
>Ga0209737_10003001_pt1 | contig 11790 bp, 8 predicted proteins | sample TergutCu122P3_FD_187284 | JGI IMG/M metagenome (GOLD analysis project Ga0209737, IMG submission 187284) | Cubitermes ugandensis P3 segment gut microbial communities from Kakamega Forest, Kenya - Cu122 P3 (SPAdes) (version 2) | ecosystem: Host-associated > Arthropoda: Insects > Digestive system >...
GGGAGGTGTCATAAACCTTAGATCAAGAGTTATTACAACACTCCAGTATAGTTACTTTTTAACATTCACCCTATCTTGGCACATTCAGCAATGATAAGAAATGGCTGCAAATGCAAGAGCCTGATTTCTACCTCAGCAGAATTTTGAAGATGGATGTACCAGTCTACTCGGGAATTGTGTTGAAAAATAGTGGGAGAAAGAGCTATATTTGATACTGTAGTGACTTATACTTTCAATTTAATGGTCTAGGGAAGAATTAGATTTAGAATAGTATATGGGTTTGAGCCCTTGGGGGCCCAATGCACCTAGGCTTTAAAACAGGCCCTCTATACCCCATACTCTGATACTAGGTTAGAGGAGCCCTGTTCCTTTACCATAGTTCCAGATGGTGCTTATACTTAGCTTCGTAACATCCTCAGGGTCCAAAAAGAAGGAACCCAGATATGCATGTCTGAGTGAGGCCAAGGCCTCTAACTCACACAGAAGGTGGACTGAAGTTTCCTCCTCAGTACCACAACTTAAATTCACCACATACTCAGGGTCAAAAAAAAGCAACCCAGATATGTCAAAATAAAAAACCCTCAAAGTCCCTGGTAAGGGAGCCCCCTCCATTTTCCCCCAGCAGGGTCTCTATGGAGAGAGGTGCTCTGTCTCCAGAGCCAATGGTTTATTCATTCATTTATATCTGCCAGAGTCTGGAAAAAGGAGCCCTCCCATGGTATGCAGGGAAAACATATGATCACCTTCCACAGAGCCCCATGCGGACGAAATGCTTACGTACAATGGGGTGCGGCTTCATTCCCCAAGATGATCGTTAACGACACTGCTATCACTACTCCAGTGCCATGCAGTCTTCAGCATACCTTCCACCTAGGCTTGGGTAGATCAGAGCCCCTTTAGCCAGCATGTGTTGTAACCCTCAACAGGGTATACCTTCCACACTTGTTACTGCCTCCCTCTTGACCCAGGGTATAGTAGAGCACAAATCCACGTAACCCTCAGGTATGGACAAGGGGTTGGATTTATGGGATGCATGGTCTAGGGAACCTTACTTGTGGAATATTTTGTAATGATACTGTCATTCAGTTACTTTCACTCCATTAGGCACGAGAAGAACAAGCAGCAGCTGAGCAGCAGCAATGGCAGCAGCTGCAGGCAGCGGCTCAGATGGTCTCCATGCAGCAGTCAAACCAGGAGGATCCAGATCAGGAGGACTATTCGTAGGTTCAGCAGTTACAGTTGGATGCAGTGTGTGATTGGCATCTGGACAACTGGTTTTCATGGTCAGTTAGTTACTTGTGAATTGTGTAAAATGATATACAGAGAAACTTCTATTTTATGTTCCTGGAATCTACATTTTCACTGATTCTGCACTTTTTTTTCTGTCCTGCCAAAAAGTTCCATCAGAACAACATTAAATATGCATTTGTGCTTCTACCAACTCCCTTGATTATATATTCAAGTGTAGCACGAACTGGCCGTCTGTTGTTTTAAGTATGTTCAGTTAGCAATCAGGCTCTGTTGTTGTCATGCACACTAACTACTTTACAGCTGCACAGTTGTGCCAGCAGAGCAGAGCCATGCACTTAGCATGTGCCACGTGACCCCACATCTGTTGACATGCTGCAGTTGCCTAGTGTAGTTGTTTCCCTGTAGACAATAATGAAGTCAACCAACCACAATCTACTTGTATGATTTTTTTTATAGTGACTGTACTATATATTAATTAAGGTTTTTGAGCCTTGTAATATACTAATGGAGAATTTGTTTCTGTGTATTTTTATTATGGCATTATTAATTTATTGTTTTTGATTTCAATAGTTATATAAGTTTTCAATTTCTTGATTTTACATTTTCCTTCATTTCAGTTATTTCAAATGGTTGCTGCTGAAGTGTAGAATTTAGGTTTTACTGTATCATTTTGAAAATTTATAATTAAGTAATGAAAGCTATAAAACAAGTGAAAGTTCCAGGACCAAATAGAACTTTGTCCTTTTTACACTGATATTTGTTGATTATTTTGAGTATCAGCAGTAGAGTTACATGATCATTCCTGTTGCTCAGGGAATGTATTCTGTTTTTGTGCTGTCTTGAATGACACTGTTTCTGAATGCGAGAGTTGAGATGTAGGCAGTGGTGTTTCTGAAGATCCAAGTGTTCTGGGGTGTGACACTGCACTGTTGGGAGAGTGGTTCCAGACATTTGTTGACCCTGAAGTTGATGGTATTAAGATCCTAGAAACCTCAGGCACTACCTGCTCTGTATGCCAGTAGGACATCCCAGAAGACTTCTAGTCTACAGTGTTAGTGAGCATTTTCAGTTGACATACCTTGTTGTCCCACACACTCCCTACTACTGACATGTGATCTCAAGCTGTGAACACAACAAAATCAGAGCCCTTTTCATTTTCATTAAACTGTTTTTTATGCATGCCCAGTACAGTTTACACTCAGGAAAGGTACTATGACCTCCTTTAGGCCCTTATGACTTGTGTGTGATGGTGTCTGAAGGAAACTTACATATGCCCTTGTGAAGGTGCAGGTGCCCCCTGGAGATGTTTGTGATTAACTGGGGCCAAGAATATCATCACAAACATCAGAAGTTATTTTTGATGTAAAACATGTATTTGATTCCAAGAATGAATGAAATACCAGTAATAAACATACAGAATAACCTAGATAGTCATCAAAATCATGAAGATTTATTTTGAATGAAATACAGGCACTGTTTTTGAAGTATAAAATGCATTAAACAATCGAAGCAGTGGCTCATTCAGACGTGCACAAAAGCAGTCCTCCCCATTTAATGAAAGACAGCAATACTGAACTGAGAGTATGCAATAGCAGAATAGTGTAGGAAGTCAGTCATCAGCTATATGGCACCATCCTGATTTGTCAGAGCCAGTCACAAAAGATTGAAACAGTAGTGTTAAAGTGGCTGACCACAAAAGGCCAGTCCTGTATATCGAGGTCCACAGACATCAACACTGTACTGTACCTGCATCCCAACTTTAATACTACTGCTGGAGTAGTTGTGGTTGTGCATGTGGCACTGTTCATCATTTTTGCCCTTGACTTCAGAGTTCACTTTAATACTTCTTCTTAAATGTGACATATGTTTCTGATCAGTGTACAGCAAAACTGAACATGCCATATTTACTCAACTGTAAGGCAGCCCTCTTTCTGATTTTTACTGTCAGAAAGTATCCATGGTCTTGAAATCTGTGTGATTCACGTGGGCTTGATGTAGCAGGCAATGTTATGTACCAGCTGAGCATTTACAGAATATTTCACCCACAGAAAACATTGTGTGCCACAGTAGAATATCCTGTGCCACAGCAGAACATTCGCTGCCACAGTGGAACATTCTCTGGCACTATAGAAGTTGGCTCAATTGTACGCAAGAAATGCCGTTCTAGTTCTGACATTGATAATACTGTATGTGCAATACACTTAAAAATGAGAGTGTATTTATGCACAGTCATCCAAATATGTTGCATGTTCAGTTCTGAGGGTTCAGTCTGCCTTCTGCAGGCAATTCCTCTAAATAGTATTTATGTATATTTGTAGTTATTGTGTTTTCAGTTTGCTAATTCATTCTGTAAAACCAAAACCCATATTTGCAGTATGGTGTAAATTTTGTTTGCATTCTTTGTCAAATTATTGTTGTTGTCTCTGCTGGAACATAACACGTTATCATCTGGGATATTTTCATATCAATATATTTTGCCAAGCATGTTTTACTTTGTGAGACTTGAGGGTATCACAGTGGTGTTCTGAGTATTCAGGTCTTCTTTGATGTGACTTGTTATTGGCTCAGTGGGTGCGGACATTTCGAAGCACTCTAATGCCTTAATCTTTATGGGTTAAGCAGTCCAAGTCTTCTTGAACTGCTCGGACTCAAAACATTACAGCCCACTCATGCAGTGATTGCAGCATCACATCTCGGAAGACCTGAATCGTCATGTTCCATTTTACTGTCACACTCTGATTCCAAATGCTAACTTCTCTATGATACTACCCAGGCTTGGAGATACTGTATGTGGCATGCCATGTACACTAAGTGGCAAGTTCATTGCAGTGTACTGCTGTCAACAATATGATTTTCTGCTTGTTATATTGGCATGAACTTTCAACAAGAAAAATAGTAGTTACCAGAAGTCATTTTGCAGTGAATCTGATGATGCAGTTGCATGTGACAGTGACATTGAGCTGGATGGAGACAGTAGCAGTGGCTGATAACACAAGGACAACACTGAAGTACTTGGAGAAACCTGCTGCATTGCCAAGCTGTCCTCTATGGACTGTCCTAAAGCTGATGCTGTGTTGCATGTTTGATCATGAAGTTAAGGGCAGGAAAAACCCAGTTTAAGTTGTTGAAGTGTGAATTGTGCATAGTCTCAGTTGTGTCTGTACTGAAAAAGGTGAATTTCAGAATCATGGTATCATCACAGCACTGGAAGGGATATATTCACTGAAGTGTAAATGGATTTGTTTGTTGTATGTGGCTGTATATATATATTGTGAGTTTGGTTCCTTCAATGTTTGGTAGGTCCATGATAACGATAGTTTAACTGTTATTGCTTTGGTACGTGCTGAAGCAGTCAAATGCCATTGTTTTGGTTACTGGACAAGATTGGTGTGAGGGGTGACTGAGGCAGAAGAAACAGTTGAGCATTGAGCACAGTTGTCTGTTTCACAGAACAGTTGTTCTGTTTGCATCAAAAGGTATTAGGGTGTGGGATAACCCAGGATGTATATATAATGGTGTACTATTGGTGTTTGCAAGCATATTTAGTGTTGCCATGATTATCAGAAGAGCTACAATTGCAATCATATTTCATATTACTCTTCCAGTGAAGAACCATTGTTCCCCATACAATAAAACACTGAACTGTCCTCCGTATGGCAGCAAATTGTGTCCTTTGAGAGGTACAAGCAGAATCTGTGTACCATAAATAGGAGGACTTATGAAGCTTTGTGTTACTGTGTGAAAATAGCTGTAGGTCCATTACATGTTGTTACATGTAGATTGTGTTTCAGTGTCATCCTGGGCAACATCACAGCAGCACAGTGACTGGTGACAGCTTCTGTGCAGTGTTCAGTCTGGCAATAGTGTGCATGTGGATGTGCACATGCAGGCTTGTGTGTGTACTGAAACCCTGATCAAATGTTGCTGGGGACAGTTCATCATGTCATTGTATTAAATGGGAAAACTGAAAAGGGTGGGCCTCAAAACATGTTATTTTGTAATTATGTATTCAAATTGACATTGTCTTTATATCATTTCCAAAACTGGATCACTTCAGATGTGAGGCATAAAGGTGGACAGGTTCTTGCTAAACACCAGCAACACTCAGGAGCTGAAGCGTCCATCACAGTTGCAGAGACTAACTGGTTATTGCTGTATAGCGAAAGAGTAGCTATTTATTGTGAGAATCATACAGAACATATAAATACAGTGTGTGTATGGAGAAATTGCTGTTTTCAAATGCTAACACAGGTGGTGTGTACAGTAACCAGTATACCTTTAAGGACTAAGTAATTTAGTCTCACAAGATTGCGTTGTCCAGATCTGCCAACCTTCCTGTGTAGTCATATATTTTCAATCTCATATTTCAGATGAACATACAGTAACAATGACAATACCAAATTGTAACATCCTCAGAATCCTGACTAAGTTTGCAGCCTTGAGAAGTCTGGCAGTTTTCTGCCAGAAAGGGTAAGTGCAGATACATCCCTGTTATTGCTGGTCCCAGGACTTGCACAGGTTTTCTTTAATGGAGGAGAAGACAGTTTACTGCACTCTGTCTCAGTACTGTCTGTGTATCCTTGACAACAGGGAAGGTATCACTCCGATGGTAGTGTTGGTTCCAAGACCTGAAGATGTCTCCAAACAATTTTCACACCAGGGATTAATTGTAAGTGGAAATGCTGGAGCTGTCAGAATACTTTCATTCCTCAGGTAGTCTGCAAACAAGGGCTGTGGATGGACCACTTTTATATGTGAACTGTTGCAGTTTTTTTTTAAATTGATATTACAGCATGCTCCGCCCCATTACATAGTAACACTACATGCTTTACATTACTGAAGCTTTAGTTTTACAATAAACTTTTACATTTAATAATTACAAACTATAGTGAAGATTCATAATGTCAGTAATACTATTTTGACTGCTAAACTTATGATTGAAAATATTAACATAATTCTCTGAGATCTGTCTATCTTTTATAGTAAAGTGTCGTTGCAAGTCTGAAAGTCTGTGGATTTGACAAATTTTACAAAAATTTGTAAATGATCATTGGCTAGTGTTTCATTTGTCATAGGCCAATTGCCACAAGTGTTTTTTTATTTGTTTTATCATTTCATTCCTTTGGTTATGTAATATCTTACAGTGAAATATTAAGTGTTTTGTAGTTTGTTCTTCTTCTTCACACGGGCACAGGTTATCTATTAATCCAAATCTGTGAAGGTATGACCTTAGTTTCCCATGTCCTGTTACCATTGTTGTAAACTCTGGGAATACAGGAATTTTCTGTTGTAATCTATTCCTCACTGATGGGAAAAAAGCTTTGGTCACTGCCCCTTTCCCCCTATTCATCCACTGCCGTTGCCACATATGAAGTCCATTTTCCTTCTGTCACGTTATAATCACCTCTCTTGGCATCTTGTCGCATACAATTGGTCCATCTTTCGCAACACCTTCTTTTGCAAGTCCATCCACCAACTCATTCCCCTCTATCCCTGCATGTCCTTTTACCCAAGCGAAATGCATAGTCCACTTTAAATGCGCCAGTACAATAATTTTGTTTCTGATCAATTCTATCAGTCAGTTCCATTTGAATTTGTTTTGCAATAAATCCAAAGTTATCTTGCTGTCAGTGTATATGCAATGTGTTTATCATTATCCTGTCCATCCTGTATTTCTTCAAATTTTTCTAAAACTTTTAAAATTGCAATATGCTCGGCTTGATTATTGGAACAGTGTCCATGTAGTTTAAACTTCAGTTGTTGTACCAACTTGCCATTCACAAATATAATTCCTGCTGCCCCAACATTGTCTCCAGTTTTACTGCTGACTGTATACACTTCAGTTGTATACATAGTACCGTTCTCCACTCCATGAATTATCACAAGTTCCGCAGGATGTTGCCAGTATCTTACATCCAATGGTGCATCATATTCTAGATTGCTAATTTTTGTTGCCATATAAGTTTGTACCTTTTGCTCTGTTATTTGTATGGGTCATACATCAGCTGTCACACAAGAGACATCATATGAGATAGTCTGGTATGCTTTAACTATTTTAATGTTTATGAATCTTTGTATTCTTTTATATTTTGTAAGGTTCCTGTGTTTCCATATAGCTTCTACTCATATGGGTGCTCCATATGTTAGAATTGGGACTACCACTCCCTCATGAATTGTCTTGGGTGCTTTGTGCCCTAAACCCTATTGTAGCTTTGCTGTTATAGCTAACATATGGATAAGAGTATTTAATTTTGCCATAGTATGGTCAATATGTGCATTAAAATTTAATTTGCTGTCTAGATATATTCCTAAATATTTCATTTCTTCATTCTGGTCCAGTCTTTGGTAATTCAAGTAAAACTTTACTTCCCTGTTTTCGTTTATTTTCCTTGATATAAATAAAACCTTAGATTTTTTGTTGTTAAATTCTATTCTATTGTTAGTGGCCTATCTCTCAATTTTCTTTAAATCCTGATTTGCATAATTTTCTGTTTATATTTTACATGCTCCTCTTGTTAAAACAAATCATCTGCAAAGGCTATCACTTTAGTTCGGCTATTGAATTTCAAATTTAGAAGTGAATTTGTGGTGAACTTCCGAGGAGAGGCAAACAGGCAAGATAGGGGGAGGGTAAGGGGGTACTGCAAACAAAATGTCCAGAGGGACTGAAGCTGTGGATATAGTTCCAGCAGACTAAATGCTTTTTGAGAAAGGTGTACCACTGCCTGGCTGTTCCAAGGTGAACATGGCAGTGACAATACCTTGCCAATTGCTGAGAGTCTTCATCTTTTTGAAATATGAAGACTTTTTGGAGATGGCCTTGACATTTTTGTACTGCAAATCATTGCTCAACCCTGAGTAGCATTGCTGCTGTACCACATCCATTCCACAAGCTCCAAACACCTGCTTCAGAGCTTTGTTACAGTCATTTAGCCTATTTATTTGCTAGTTATGTAATGTCTGCATTCATGTGTTTATTGGGGATTTAAATGGCCACTCATTTTTTTGCATGTTCTTATCCAAAACCTTGAGCCAATGTTGCATTTTCTGAGCCTCACACTATGTGTAGAGTTAAGTTGTCCTTTGGCACTAGGGCATTAATCATCAAAGTGCCCTACTTGTTAGTGACCTGCCTCCTGTCATGTGATTATACCTTGGCTGCCTTGACATTTAAATTCACCATTTTAGAGGTCATGATTCTCTAGCATCCATGACTGAGCCATGTGCTACAACATGTTGTCTGTGCATCGAAGCACTCTACTGTGAAGGTACGTGTGTAACTAGCATCAGGACATCATTTGCATACATGATCAGAAATAAAAAATGCACTGATCAAGTTGTATTATTTTACTCGCCACAGTAGTGACCTACTTATGTCTTGGCCAACTTAATGGTGGTGGTAGTAGTAGTAGTAGTAGTAATCATAATAATAATAATTCATAATTTGGCATATCTGGAGGCAGTGTAGTGACTGAGACAAACCTAGTTGTGATGCATGCAAATTACACAGAAAATGTCCATTTTGTATCAAAGTATTATGATAGTAAAAGCTGGGGCTGTAGTGTGTTGCTGTGGCACATTAGTACCAGGCGATATGGTATCATACAGAAGCCTACAAAATGAACCTTTCCTGCAGCAAAATGTCACTGTTACATTCCTTCACACCACATCACACGTACTGTAATCTTAGACTGCACTTTGTCACCCACAGTTCTTACTACTTGCCCTTTACGTATGTATCTACTTGTAATACCACCGACATTCTGCCCCTAAACTGCTTTTGTTCATTTACATTAGTATGTCAGAATATATACAGGCATATGATAGGATGACTTGCAAGTAATGAATTGGAAGGGTGTTGAAGGAAGTAGTCACAGAGTAATTTAATGCAACTGTTTAAGCATTTTCATGGCAGGAATGGGAAAAACCATGATAAAGGAAAAGAAGAGCATGGGAATTGTAGAGGCACACAACAAACACGTTAAAATATATGAACTGAAGGTGACTGCTAAAACAGGAAGGAACATACCAGGATTTTCAACATAATCTGAAGCAGTTGCTACTTACACAGAAGCACATATCCCAGAGAACTTCTTGTGTTGCTGTAATGCAGTGCTGACACTCAGCTTGAGATCAATGGGGCTTCAGAGTGTAGAATGTCTAAATTATTTGGCATGTTTTTCTAAAGTAAGTTTCATTTCAGGCCTTTCACTTGTATCGGCGGTGGAATCAAAAGGTCAGTCCTTTCAAGGTGAATGTATGTACTGTGGAACGGTTTTGTTTGCCCCATTTTGCATGATACCCAGTCTGTTAGGAGTAGTGGTTTTGCTTTAGTTGAGAGGGCACTTATTTTCAAAGATACACTAATTTCTTGATTTTATATTTCTTATAACATTTAATAAAATGTTGTTCAGTGAATTTTTCATCTTATGTTTGTGCTGCTTGCATTCTTATTGCTTAGCCAAATATGTTGTAATGACAATGGAGCAAAGGAACAGTGTACAACATCTTAGTATGAGTGTCGACACTGGTGACTGACATGCAGCAAGCAAAAGGGTGTGTAACAGACACTGGTCTTCACATTAATAGGTGGTAACCAAATTTTGTCATTTATAAAGTTCTTTTCAAAAACACTACAGATAAGACTCATAAATAATTTTGGCTATTTGTTTTCATCTGTACTGGTGTGTCACAAGATTTTAACTTAAATGCCAAAGTGTGCTACGAGTGATCACATTTCTTTCATTCTTATTTGTCATTACACCAGCCTTTGCTGCTCTTTCATGTCAAGTTATTATTACCTCAATATTATTATGTTTGATATGTACTGTCATTTTTCAGTACAGCCAAAATTTATCTTCCAATATATGTGTAAATATATTTTATTGGTTTATTCATGGTGATTTGAAATGTGGTATTTCACTCTAAGTTTTAGGAATATAAGATATGGGTCCCTAGAAGAATATTTTGGCCTGGAAAACCAAAAATTATGGATCATAAAAGTTACATAATATTCTAATGACTGAATATATTGTACTGAAAACTGCTAAGCAGTTCAACTAGGATTAAAAATGAAATAAGAAAATAGGACTACATTATGATGTTTCATACATCCAGGTTAAAAAATACATACAAACGTGCATATCGAAAATCTGAAGAGATTATACCACTTGGTATACTATGTGCATATGAAGGCATCGTACTGAAGATTATATTAAGGAACTAGAAAATGAGAATGTGAACTAGATTCAGTGTGGCTGAGGATAACGGAAATTGGCGGGATCACATGAACCTTCTGGTTTTATGGGAGGCAAGGAACTCCTTGGGTACACGGCGACTACTCATTTCTCTGTACACAATGAAGTAAATTAGTATTAATTTCAATCATACATGATTAACACTTTCGATTTAAAAGTACGCAAATACACATCCTCCGAAAATACGCGCCAGTCTGTTACCGACACCACGGACCAACAATTGCCCGTGACCGCTTGTGCTCACGGATTAGAGGTCCACATCCGTGCCATTGTGCGTAGATGTATAAGTGAAGGTAGTGAACGGTTTAAATAAACAGGACTCCAAAGGGACCCTCACCGAGTGACCAAGGTCCATGTAATGACGCGTTTTTTTTTATGTAATAAGGCCTGCGTTATTGAAAGCTAGACGGTAAACTTACGGCGACACAAGGTTAATCCGTGCTGTTTGAACGGAATGGATTAACGCGATAGCCTAGCGCACAGATCATCTAGTATAGGCCTGGCGCAACTATTGTGCTATTTTCGAAAGTAGGAAATTTTATCCGTGCAAATGGGGGGAAGTAATATTCTGATCCATTGTGTTATAATCTGTGCCGCATAATAATCTGTGATTGGTGGCGCAGATCACGGTGTGTAGAAGTGAGTGTCCCCAGATGACTGGTATGTGTGACATTGAGTTTGCAGTGAAGTTGAGTTCGGTATGCTTGTGTATATAAAAGCAGATTAACATGAATTACAGGACCAAGAAGCGGCAGTCATGGATACGTGTGGTAAGTTCAGTAGTTAAGCGATGGCGATTCTCTTACATCTAGCTGTAGAGTTATTTCGTGGTAATTGTATGTGTAGGGCTATATAGGAAGTTAAATTCACCTCCTGGCATGACCAGAAAATAGTCGTGTAGAAGTGTGTTATATATTCTCGTAGTACATGCTGGGTACAGTAATGTTCGTGATCGAAAACAAATGATGGCAATGAACTCTTGAGTTTCATGAACTAAGTACGTCCCACGATACAGATAGCTACATCCACTCAGTAATGATCTGTAGTCTATTATTCTGGGAGCACTCCACGGACAGCATAAAGATTTTAAGGTTGCAAGAGAAGATTATTAGGATCATGATGGGTTGTGGAAGTAGTGACTCTTGCAGAAAATTGTTTTTTTTTTTTTAAATTTAGAAATCTTACCACTTCCCAATACATTCTTTCTCTCCTTTATGATAAGAAATAAGAATCTTCTGGTAAATTCTGAGGTATATCACATTGACACTAGACAACATGCAAA
>Ga0209737_10003002_pt1 | contig 11787 bp, 6 predicted proteins | sample TergutCu122P3_FD_187284 | JGI IMG/M metagenome (GOLD analysis project Ga0209737, IMG submission 187284) | Cubitermes ugandensis P3 segment gut microbial communities from Kakamega Forest, Kenya - Cu122 P3 (SPAdes) (version 2) | ecosystem: Host-associated > Arthropoda: Insects > Digestive system >...
AGGTTGTGGCTTCACTCTCTCAAGGTCGCACAGCTGCTGCGCAGTGCGGCTTGTTTACATACAAATCAGTCCCAGTCATATTTGAACCACCTTGTACATGACCTATATAAGTCTGGCCCTGAGGCCCACCCAGCCTCCTGTACAATGGGTACCGGGTCTTTCCCGATGGTAAGGTGCTGCCGGGGAGTGACGCTGACCCCTCACCCCCTTCTAGTGCAGAGGTCTAAAATAGAGTAGAGCTATATCTCTACTCTCCATAAGGGCCATCGTGGCCTGTGAAAGCGTGAAACCTACCTACCTATATAAGTAATACAATAATAGCTTAATAAAATTTGTTTTAGCTTAAATTAAAATTAATGTTTTCAGTTTCTTCCCGGTCCACAAAATATCCACATCAATTTTAGCATATTATCCTATTTTAAAGTGTTATTTGAGTAGATTTTAAATATCAGAAACTACACTTTTAAATTTATAAGTAATGTGTATATGCTTTGCATTTTAAGTTACTTATTTCTGATCAGTGGCTTTTCTCTCCAGTCCTTGTTTGGTGTGCATCTGAATATTATCGTGTCTCGCTCAACCTTGCCCTGAAGTTCGACTAAACGTTTCTAGTACCCATACATGAAACGTCCGAATAGGAACAAAATCTTCTTGTAGGGAACGCGACACTTGCACAGTTCCGTTCATATTCTCTACAGAACTGTAAAAGCAGCCCGAAACAGATAAGTTCTACATTAGTTCTACATGAAGCTACATCAAGTGGTAAAATTACACGCAAATGCTAAATATATTACTTGTAATTATTTTAGGCTGTGAGAGACGTTTTGGACATGCAATGCCATTTAATAATGTGATAAAGAATTTTACTTCAAAAGTTCTGCGTTTTGTCCTTCACACTCGATATCTTAACTTTGGTTGCATAACATAGTAACCTATGGTACGGCCGAAACTTGCTAAAATGTAAGTTGATGACAGTGGCACAGATCAATTAGATACCCTCAGAGCATGTCACAATGTCACTTTATTCCTCATTTCTACAAAATTCGGAACGTGAAACCGGGTGTTTTGCGTTATAATAATGTCTAATGTTCTGCAAACATAAGAAAAACACCCAGGGGCTCTGCAAGTGTCTGCGACAGTTAGTTGCAATGTCCCCAGAAATTCGCAGGCATCTCTCTTTAAAATACAAGTAGGACCCTTAATTAAATAGCTGCATTCTGAAAGACAAATGTCTATTTTATGACGAATGAAACCCAGATGCATTCAAGCAAGATTTCTCTTCAGACAATGTGTCGTATTCTTTCCAAAAGATCCAATTTTCAAACGGTAACTTGCCATTTATAATAACTCTATCAGTAGTAATAATCCTAAAGTTCGAGATTTGCGGAATTATCTTGAATAGAATGCGTAAATAAAAACGATAAAAGTTAAACAACGCATTTCCAGTAACAATTCTTTGAATCTTGAAACAATCGAAACATAATCGAAGATGTCATTTAACTATGAGACCTGAATACACGAGAAAGTCAATAAACCAAGAAGAATTATTACCTTAATTAATTAATTAATATATTCCATATTATTCTTTGGAGAAAGGAAACACATGCGCATACGAACACACATACACATAGACATTAACGTAGCGGTAATGGAAATTTGGTTCGAATTCGAGTGCAGCAGTAGTGAAAATTTATGCAGTCACAAATAGCAACTTAGTAAATATATTATAATTAATCCCAATGGTATCACAAAGACCGCCATTACAAAATGCACGTAGCATCAGTTATTCACAGTCGGTCACAACTTCCGTATAGAGCCATACCGATCTCACTAATACTCATTTTACAAATATTATTAGCATTTCGCCAGGTCTTCATCTAATGCACAGGGCCAAGACGCCCCACTTCCATCAAAATTCACCATACTAATGTGAATAAACAATCCTGCGTACCTCAGTTAGTCAAATTCAACATTTTCCAACAATAAATGCGGAATAACAGAGTGAAACAAATTCTCTGCATTCATGTGTAGGCATACTCCAGAGCAAAGTTATGAAAAAATCCTGTCTGAAAACGTGACTAACTCTAATCTTGTTAATAATTTCCCCATCTTCGCAGAAGCCCAAGTTCATGACCACGTACATAACCCCTCGCCAATGGACTCTAATTCAATAAATCTAGTCCAAAGTCTCGCATTCTTTTATTACAACATCAGTTTTCATATTTTTACCCACCTACACCCAAGTTTCTAAATATTGTCTCCTTTTGAATTTTCCAACCAAAACCTTGCATAGGCTACACTTTCCTCCTTCCATGTTAACTAAATGGCTAGCAAATCTATGCACCTCATTTTGATCACCATAATAAAAAACTGAGAAAATTCTAATTATGTGTTCATTCTTCCTAATATTCTGTATGTTTTAGGTTAAAAGTATTTTCTTATCTCTGCTTTCAAACACTCTCAGTCTACAAGTAAATTTTTCCTAAAGATGAGAAACAACGTTCCTCATCCACATGAAACATGTAAAATAAGATTATTTATTAGCAATTTAGGTATAAAATGGCAACGTAAATAACTCTGAGACGAACTGAAGAACCCATCAACCGAATTTAATCTGCTCTTAACTTCAATGCTAATACATTTTAGTTCTTTGTTTCAGTTCGTTAACAAACTTAAATTATGTCAAAATTTCGAAAGATTTGTTAGATACTTTTGCATTGGAATTTTACTCCTAAATATGCAGCCGAGACAAACACATGTTACACCTCTGAAAACGAAATGCCGGACACTTTCTCCTTGGAGACTACCAAATTCCGAAATAGTAGACTAGTTTCAATCCTTGGCTTTTGGGTTAATTAACGACGCTATTTCAATTGTAAAGTTTATATAGCCTCAAATCTGACAAAGTAATCACGAATGACAAGTAGGTTAAGTGTACGAAAAGAAGCGGCCTCGGGCTATTTGAAGGGACTATCTGGTGATTCGTCTGCTTATAGTAAGGACAAAAGCGAACTTAAGTACAGCCGGCATCGCGACATAACTCAAGTCTGGTATTTATAAAGTGCTGATCTATAACATCATCGCTATATACTCTCATTGCTAACAACCGTTTCAGAGTGTAAAAGACAAAGTAGTTCTAACAGCGTAGTAATTACAATACTGGACTGGTCGACCGAGGTTCGATTTCAGCCCGCAGCACATATTTTACAATTTACGTCTCATCCAAACCGGCTTTGGGCCTATCCAACCTCTCATTTAATGGTGACGAGGAACTCTTTTTCCCGGACGTAAAGCAACAAGGGCGCAGTATTTACAAAACAATTCGTGTTGTACTGAAATGAAGAGAATCGCGAACTGCGGCTCCAATCCAAACTTATGTCGTCAAGGTATGGTTTTCAATTACGGAGATAAAAATTTCACCTTAATTTTAAACGAAGTCTCGACCACGTAAACCGCTAGGTTATTAAGCATCTCTCTACATTCTCCATCGCATCATATCCCATTCATCCCTACACAAACTCTGAAGTTCATTCAGTGTCGCTACATAAACTAAAGAGCTACAAGTTTAAGAAAAAAAAGAAAAGTAATAAAGTTAACGACATAAGTTAAGTTCACTTTATTGCCCTGCAATATTGATAAGAGACTCACACTCCTAAGCAGCATTTTGGTGACTTGTAACCTAAGTATGCAAAAAAACAATATACATAACATGACTTCAAAATAGTCTGCTTGAATGCGTGCTGTAGATGGAAGTTGTTTCTGTAATCTCTGAATAGCGCTGCAGTTTTCTTCCTGCAGACATGCAGTTCACAATCGCATTCTACCTTCCATGTCCCATGTGACCGCTTTGTCACTCGCTCTCAAGGGACACAATACACAGCAGGGATTGTGAAACCTCCCGGCCAATTCAAGTCTTGGTGCCGCCACGTACTGAACTGATGATTAATGATGACTTTGGCGATGAATATAGAGGCAACACGACGCGGTCATGAGTATGGTAATTCTGATGTTGACACAGTATATTCATTCATGTTAGGGGTAATAAAACCTCTTCTTGTATCTACTATTAGAACAAGGCTTTTTTTCCAGCGTAAAAACATTATACATTGTAAAGTTATGTTATTGTTTTAAGTATAAAATTTCGACGAAAATATCGTATTGTGCTGAACAGAATGCCGAATTATTATTTGAGTGCGTGGATTGGTTAAAGAGCTTCTCATTCGCTTCTTACATTTCATGCCATCTTAGTTCCGAAAGAAAGAAAAAATGAATTCAGTTGCAAGGTAACGAGCGAAGAATGAAACCTTTCTAAATTGTACATATAAATCACATTTCTAACTCCGAAATAAATCCATCTCCATCATGACGACGAGACAATCACCGTTGTTCAGGAAAATAATCTGATTAACACATAAACCATTTAAATGCACTGTGCGGGTAAAATGCAGACATTTTAAGTGTTATAGCAGGCGGTACTTAAAGTTACCACTGACTTTTTTTTTAAGTTTAAGTAAGGTTGAGGATCCCTTCGGTCTATGACTTACTATATTCATGAATAATACAAAGTGAATGAATTCTTGTGGGCACAGATTGCATATTAAAGACATTCTTGTATATTAGATCAGGTTCAAAAAATTTAATTTCGACCTTAGAGAAAGGGAAGAAGATAACATTATAAAATATGATGAAAGGATATACTAAGTAGAGCTGTCAAATTTGAATATAAAAAATAATGTTACCTTCAATGTATATCAAACCAGGGATACTTACTTATAACAAGCCAGAGATATTTCTTTCTTTTGCGTCATTTAATAATTCGAATTCTGAGACACCTTTCCAGAAAATTTGCATTAATTCATAAGTCATCGCCCTTAACTTCAACGGTGAACGCGTTTAGTAAAAGTTGTGTAAATGTAAGCTGTAAACATTAACACGTTTGCACAGCTGCACAAATTTAAATAGTTTCACATCAACATTGTATGAACGGGTAATGTAAGGCAGTCATTCAAAACTGCCCGTCTTCGGAAAAAACGCCTACACAACAATGCTAACACGAAGGTTAAAGTGTTAATTCCCATTGCAAATTAACGTCATAGAAATACAACTTTAATAAAAGCACGCAATTTTAAATTTAAATTTATTTTGTTAAATTATATACTCAGATTCCTCGCTGAGCGTTTTGAACGCTCTAGAATCAACATGTAAAGATTCACCCACTCGTAACAGACAACAGTGGCTTCTCTTGAGCCTGACAAGACATGAAAATAATAAGTTGATTAGGTGTCTCTCTTGCTGTTGTGGCTTTTTAGAATAGAAATGTTTGCCTTCATTCATTACATGTGGCATTAGAAATTTCTAGGTTGGCACTAGGTACCTATTGATTCCAGATTAATGTAAACCAAATCTTACGTTTTCTTCCGTAGAGTAAATTAAAATTAAAATACCAGTTTAATACGTGCATTGCACTGTTTATCTGTATATTTTATTATTAAAAACTGTTCTTAATCACCCTTTATTTGTCAATTCCTGTAAGACTTCAGAATCGTCAAAAACAAGAGGAAATTAGAGCAGCGACGAAATTTTTATTTTACTTGAACAGTTCCCTGAGTTTGCAGTTTTTATGCACTGTTCGCCTATAAATATTGGTTGTGACTGAGTTACTCAGTACTCTTTACTTACTTATTTGCTTACTCCATGGAGCAGAGTCCTCCTTCAGAACCTAACCGGTTCTCAGCTAGTCAAGAAATTCCCCGCATTGTTTGGAACCCGAAGGTTCATTACTGCATTCACAAGTGTCCGCCACCTGTCCCTATCCGGAGCCAGATCACTGCAGTCCCTGATTCTTGAAGATCCATTTTAATATTACCCTCCCGTATATGCCTGGGTATTCCAGGTGGCCTCTTTCGCTCAGGATTCCCCACCAAAACGCTGTATGCACATCTTCTCTTCCCCATGCATTCTACATGCCCCGCCCGTCTCATTCTTCTTGGTTTGATCACCCGAATTATATTTGGTGAGGGGTGCAGATCCTTAAGTTTCTCACTAAAAGTGAACACTCCTTACGCCGAAGGTACAATGTCCTAATTGTTATAATAGTTTAGAAGGCGATTTATCATTACAGGATGAATTCCAGGAATATCCACCTTCGGGATTCAAAGAGGTTTCGAGGTCTGGCCTTCTTAACACATATTTGTGAGCATTACAGAGACATTTTACCTTCCATTTAACAGTTATTCTGAAAGCATTATTTTCCACTGCCTTGTCTAAACTTTTCCGTACCCCTGACTAGAAATATATTTACAACACAAAAGTATGATTCTAGTAATAAGAAATGTGACGATATTTAATGTGGCTTTCAGTCAGAAGGCGATTTAGTAAAGTGACCCCTTGGAAGGAAGTCGGTTTTTACCCCTGACGTAACTGTACGAATCATGAGACATTAATCACTTCGGCAGGCTAACGAAAACTATGAAATACGAGTATTCCCGTATTCGAAAATTCAAGTCTGATAGAGCATATCTTCAAAACCCAACACTACACCACTGTTGCCTTCAGTATAGTGACAATTACAGGCTGAATCAAAGATTAGGCGATTATTCGTTGGGTTCCCAATGAGGACTGGGTTCAATACCAGGCCAGTCCTTGTGCGATATGTGGTGGACAAAGTGGCAGTGGGACTGATTTTTTTACGAGTCAATTCGGTGTTTCCCTGACAGTATAATCCTACAGGTACTCCTTGCTCATTCAGTCATCAATCACCAGCGCTATATAGTCTTAGCAATTGGCAAGGCCATCAAATATAGCACATTTAATAGTAACATTACACTAAAAAATAACTAAAAATATTAAGAAGCTACCATAAATTCCTTGCACTGCAGACATTCACAAGAGAACGGTTATATTGAATATACTTTCGGCTTTCAGAATTGCAATGTTTTGAAAATCACTCCTCATACGCTAGTAAGATGCCTTTCTGGTACGAGTAGTTCTTGCGTATGGGAGAACACGATGTAAGATGTTCCTTGTTTGGACACCTCTTTCCTCTCAAACTCGTAGTTTTGATTGTGCTCCATTACACAGGAGGAAGCACTTTGTAAATGCCGCGCATGCCTCATTTATATCACAGAAAGAAAAGAGGGAGACGAGCACAGTGAGGTAGGCAATCCAACAACTCTAAACTGTGCAGCGGTCGGACTACTCTACTGCTCCGAGATATGCTGACATACAGAGAAGAGTGGAATAAGTGCCTTCCTGCTAATTTGTCTCTTCTCAAGAAGTCGCTTGATTGGTTTATTTGAAGACTCGTCCGTTTCACTACGACTCAAGAACACGTTATATTAGCTGTACGTATCATCAGATTTCATCTTGCCTTACATCGACCGACAAAGCTACTGTGCAGCCTGACTTACACTATGTCTTGCCTGATTTTTGGAATGTACATTCTCGACCAGGGCTACAGCGGTGGGAATCGATTCACTGTTCAATTTCCCTTCCAGACGACATCTGCGACTTGTGTAAGTTCTTTAGAAGACAGAATATTTGAAACGCTGGTTAACATAAGCATTCACGTCCCTGAGAGAATGACGACAGTAATCAAAGACCGATTACATTAGCAATTCGTGGTTTAACACAACTGACGTTAGGTTCGTCACCGAAACACAAGCAAGAGCGCAAAATAAGTCTATTAATTCTTCTCAAATCTGCTGCGCTGCAACTGGCAATTGTAAATGCAATTTTTATACCCTCGATTCTAGGCAAATTGAAACACTTTTTTATGAAAGAATCCAGAGAGACACCCAAGCAGTTCAATGACACATTCGTAGAAACGTATGTGCAACCCTAACGCAGGTATTTTTGTCATGTTCGGACTGTTTTGAGACTTCATCTTGAAATATTAAAACTGCACTCAGAGAAAATATGTGAAGACATTAAATATGAAAGTATACAACATTGCTGTAAACACACGCTCACGAAAAGTAAAAGCTTAAATTCCAATCTTACAAAACTGACCTAATGTAGTAATTTAATGGTTAGCAACTTTGCTTCATGTTTGACGTTCATTGGACCGTGCATCTTCAATGTATTCTTTTAAGTATAACCAACAAGATGCAACGTTATACAATATTCTTTATTACTGTCAATGCTCTACATGTTTCGGGCGGTTTTTCCGCCCATCATCAGGAGCTCAAAAACTCTAAACACTGCATCGGGTATGTGCCAGGCTTGCTTGCTGCTCCGCTAGCGTGGGTGAGTTCCAACTCACCCACGCTAGCGGTATCAGCAAGCAAGCCTGGCACACACCCGATGCTGTGTGTACAGTTTTTGAGTTCCGGATGATGGGCGGAAAAACCGCCCGAAACATGTATAGCATTGACAGTAATAAAGTATATTGTATAACGTTGCATCTTGTTGGTTATACTTAAAAGAATACATTTGCGTCATGTGTTAGATACACCGGGTTATATTCTCGACTTACAACGTCGCAGACTCTGACAGTTTCCGTTCCTATCTTCAGTCCTTTAAGAAAGGGTTGTGATAATATATAAAGTACAACACGACCGCTTCGCAAAATGTTTTCAGGCTGACAGTACACAATCACTACTACATTCGGCAGTTCTGAACTCTGTAGAGTCCAATTGCAGTATTTTTCCTTCAATAAAATTTACATAAAACCTAAAACCTCTTACCTGTACAGTGAATGCCTACAGTGAACTATATGTGAAAGAAGCAATTTATGACATGGAATTGAATATCTTTAATAACAAGTGTTTAACGTGCAATTAAGGAAGTGTGTTGAGGTGTACAGATTACATGTACGAGTAAAAACAATTTCTCCGCATGTTTTAATATTATTAGTGAAAAGTACTGACAGTGATAGAGAAAGAATAACTAGACGGATATTTAATTCCAGAAACACATAAATAATTTTACACTAAACGGTATATCTTAATCACAGAAGATAAGTCCCTACGTACTGATATGCGGAGTGAATACATCTATAGTATAAATACAATACGCAGGTTACGACACATGTGTATATGAAAATATTTCCGGTTCCCGATTTTGTATAGCCCGAAGCGGATTCATGATGGGAGAGTGACGCTGATTAACATGTAAACATACGTACCTACTGTCAAATGAAATAAACGCACACGATCATAAACGTAGTGTATTGATATTCAAGGATCGGATAAAATTGAAATTTAAAGGGTAGGTGGTAATACAAAATGAAAAACAGCGTAAATATGTGTGGGACAGAGAAAAAAATTCAACGGAAATATGCACTTCATCACTCGAGAAATATCTGGAAATATAATATTCAAATCATCGTACTTGAAATAACCTAAGAAAACTATATCGGTATTATTTCAGAATCGAGTTAAACGGCATGTTTTGTGTTAGCAGTTGTGTTCAACAAGGGTTATAATATCAGAGAGTTAGATAAAAGAACAACATTTGTACTGTGTAATGTAATTAGACGTTTGTAAGAACATATTATAATTAGTTGTAATTATATGTACTATATTTTTTAAACACACAACTTTATATATATATATATGCAGAATGGATGCTGAGAATTTCGGCAATAAAAACAGCTTAATTACTGCAATGAAGGTTTATGGGATGACGTCAATCAATAGACTGCATTCGTGATCTGATCTCGGTATGAGGCTTTTCAATGAGCCTACATCATTCAGTTTAATTACAGTTATATGCAGAGGTACATAACGTAGCAATGTCACCCGAAATCGTTATAATTCTATATCCCTACTAATTGTAAAATAAATATGGATATCAGTTAAAATTGAATTTCCATGCCTTCTACTATAATCGAATTAATACCGTCAATTGAAAAATGTAAATTTATATTGAATAGGAATACATGTGGCCTATCAAATATGCTGAAAATGCACTCGGCGCCGTTCAATTGTTGACAACTGAAAACTTGACTAATTGCTATTAAATGATGATTGACGTAAAACTTGTGAACTTTTCAAGTCTAAAGAGGTATTGATATATAGATCTAGGAGGACGGCTGCAGAGAAAGCTCCGCTCATGATTTGCAATTTTATATCGGCAAGGACTGATCCATTTTGAAAATTCATTTTATCAACATGCAAATCCGCGTCAGTTAGTAAAGCATCTTCCAAGAAATTCTCAGATATCCTGAAAATAAAATACTGGGCGTACCATAAGATGCTCCCCAGGAAGACAAAGATGGCTAAACCGTTTAGTACTATTACGACCCACGGTAAATTGTCATATTGCCAAGCTGATCAACAGTACTTCATTAAACTTACTGCATTTGTAATGTCAAAAATTTAACACAACTTTTTTTTGGTGCCCATACCAATTGCGGAAAAATATCAGTTCTCCTTAACAATTCCGTAGCTTTGTATAACGTAATAAAAAAGGAAGCAAACACCGAAGTCATTGACGTAGTCATCATCAATATCATCATCAGCCGGATTTTATCTTTTTGATCCTTGCCGGCTCCAGAATCTACCTCAACCAGCTTTTCAATGGTCTTCACAGAATTTGATGTCATACCGTATTGTACTGCGAAATTTGTGTAGGTATTTGATAGTCTAAAGTTCTTTGTACATATTATAACTTAACATTTCTGTAATTTTCTATGTTCGCATTGGCCTAAAAAGTGAACCCATAATTTTATGTTACAGACAGTCTAAAGCACGGTCCTCTAAACTTTTCATCTGAGGTCCGAATATGCACTTAGTTTACCACTCGAGGGTCAGACCGTTCAAGAAATTAATTATTTCAATCCAATACTTTACCAAATTATTTATTCGTGCAAGTAATTAGCATAAATAGCCACTATAACACGCAAATGCATACATTCAGAAATAACCTTTGCTCTTAGAAATGGTCACTAAATCTCGTACACAGGTAGTCTGCCACAGCTCGTTGTAGGACTTAATACCAAGAAGTCAACCTCACTAGAAAAACTGTTGGGATAACGTTACTCTGGCAAACACTAACATAAATGTATCAGATTTCTCTCCTTGAACCTGTTTCTCTATCTCCTTACATAGCAAATCAACTATTTAAAGTACTGATGGCAAGTATTAGATTGAAATGCCAAATCGGTTTTGAAAAAATATTTCCCTGCTAAGAACATCGAGGTTGCCGCAACGGTCTTACCTTTCAATCACGAATTGTAATCAGAGAAAATGTTTTGCGGTTGGTGAATCATTTTAAAGTTTCTAACTTTCACAGAATGGGAAATGAAAGAAAATCGTTTCGCAGAATGAGTTTCAAAAAGCTGTATTCTGTGTCTGCAAGATTTAACAAATGCATATCCACCGCACAGAAATCTGCTTTCTTCTTGTAGTTTGAAGTTGCGCTTTGTTAGATCTGCAAGAAGAACCAAAAGCTGCAGACATTCGCCGTTGGCGACCACAACAAGAGGTACATTTTTTCATGTAAAGTATGTTTGTACAATGAGACCTGTCGTAACGACAAGGGCGCACAACGGAAACCTATCTTGAGTGAAAAGTTTTATAGCCCCAAGGTTCCAACAGAACCTGCCTTCATCCGAAAAAATTTCGGTTTCTTGCTGTTCTGTTATAGGCAGTTTGCACTGTATTTCGAATTACTACATTACTCATAGTGCAGTTGTATGTACAAGGTGGTTCAAATATGACCAGTACTGATTTGTATGTAAACAAGCCGCACTGCGCAGCAGCTGTGCGACCTTGAGAGAGTAAAGCCACAAACTCCACCCTCCCTCCTGCTCGGGTTAGAACCTGTTCAGTCCTGTCTGGG
>Ga0209737_10003003_pt1 | contig 11787 bp, 14 predicted proteins | sample TergutCu122P3_FD_187284 | JGI IMG/M metagenome (GOLD analysis project Ga0209737, IMG submission 187284) | Cubitermes ugandensis P3 segment gut microbial communities from Kakamega Forest, Kenya - Cu122 P3 (SPAdes) (version 2) | ecosystem: Host-associated > Arthropoda: Insects > Digestive system...
AATGCTCGGTCAGATGATTGATACGGTTGGTCAGTATCGCCACTTGAACCTCGGGCGATCCGGTATCGGTCTCGTGCATACGCACGCTCTCGATTACCTCATGTTTGTCCTGAAGCATTGTTAATTCACCTTTCTTTTATTATCCACCCAATAGTTATTCAACTAGTAACTAACAACTAATATCTAATAACTAAACGGTCACAGGGCAAGGTGTAAAGGTAACCTTTCGGCTTGTATCCAAGCTCCGTGGCCGGGTAACTGATGTATTATATCAAATCCCGCATATAAATGCAATAAAAAATTGTACGAGGTCGTTCCTTAATTCTGCATTAAAAAAGCTCTTTTGATGTCCGCGTTCACTGTGTCTATAAGCTCGGCCTCATCGGCGAACTTCTTTTCATCGCGCATAAACTCAACAAACTCGATCGTCACATCGCGACCGTAAAGCTCGCCGCTGTAATTTAATATGTGAGTTTCGACAGCGATATTATTATCGTCCGAAACGCTGGGCCTTATCCCAAAATTAGTGACCGCGCCGTACACTGCGCCGTCGATTTCTACTTTCGTGTAATAAACGCCAAATCGCGGCGCGACGATACCCTTGGGAAAGCGCTGGTTGATAGTCGGGAATCCCAGCCTTCGTGCCAAATGCTTGTCTTCGTATACCGGCATGTCCAGGCTGTAATTTGCGCCGAGCATGTGCGCCGCGGATTTCATGTCGCCCCACGCGATCGCGTCCTTAATTCTTGTGGACGACACCGGCTCGTCAAGATACTCGACATCGGAAACAATTATGCACTTTATTCCAAGCTCCTCGCAAACCCGGCACATTTCCTCGGGTCCGCACGCGCGCCCTTTACCGAACCTGAATTGGCTTCCGCAGCATATACAGGTTGTATTATATTTTTCTTTAAATACTTTACGTAAAAAATCTTCACCTGTCATCGGCGCGATTTCCAAAAAGTCGGGACAAATAAACAGCTCTATCCCCAGCTTGGAAATCGCGTCGATTTTTTGAGACCGTGTAAAAACATCGCCGCTGCCCTTTCCCGTGGCTCTTTGCGACGACATGTCAAACGTAACCACGGCGGGAACGGCCGACATGTCACGCGCCGCATTTACCGCCTCGGCTATAACCGCCCTGTGTCCGATGTGGACGCCGTCAAAATATCCTATCGCGACAGCTGTCGGTTGATTCAATTTTTCTAAAGAATTAATTATTTTCATGTGGATAAAGTGTTTTTCCTGTGTGGTGAGAGCATTTATAAAAAACAATAACCGTTGTCGGCCAAAGCCGCTGTTGCCTTATCTAAAATCTGCTCTTTAACCAAAATATAATCGGTATTATATGTCGAGACGACGAAAATGCTGATATCGTTATGCGCAAGGATCGCGCTGATCTCTGACACTATCCCGGTCAAGCTAAAATCCAAAATCCCGTCTATCTCAATTATCTTCCAGCCCTTTTCTGCATTTTCGCTTTCCATCGCCATACTCTCGCTTGTCACAATCGAAAGCTCGTGCTCGGTACCCGTAACGGAATAGAATTCCTGATCGAAAATATTTTGCGGCACTTTGTCGCCCGGCTTTAATCTAACAATCTGATAGGTGTCTCTTAACAATTTTAAGTTCATGTTTTTTAGCTCTTTACTTTGTTTTATGCGCGGTGATTACCGTGTAGCTATGAGCGTTGATCGTTATCTCGCAGTCACCCGTTTTCGCATACCAGTTCTTGCCCTTTCGGGTAATACAACTGCCGGGACTGTCGATCGTCCGCCTGCACCACTCGACAATGTCCTCTATATCCAAACCAAGATTTCTTTTTATCCGCAGGGCGCCCAGTTCGGTGGTGTGAAGCCTGTCCAGATTTAAAATCAGTTCGTTGTGTGCTTTGTCGCCGTGCTCATTCATTCCGCTTCACCGCTATCACTAAAATAAAACTGCTTTATTTTTTTCAGTCTTCCGTTTTCGATCGCGGCAAGCCCCAGAAAAGTTTTATCGCTATAAACCGAGAATGTGACGTTTTGTGTATCCTTTTTTCCGACGTCGAAAACGACGCCGTTTAAAAACTTCCTGGTCTGGATCTCGTCGAGCCCGATTCTATCGCAGCAATCGAAGATCCGCTCCGTCGGGATTATTATTTTATCGAGGCTGCCGTCCTTTGCCGCCTGCTCGACGTCCTCGATCGACACGCAGTCCCCGATTGAAAAGCCCGCGCTTTCAGTTCTTTGCAGCGACGACAGTGTAGCGAGACAGCCCGCCTCGCGCGCTATATCTTCAACAAGAGTTCTGATATAGGTCCCCCCCGAACAGCGCACATCTATGACGAACGTCTTTTGCTCCCCGCTGAAATCAAGCAAATTCATCTTAAAAATCGTGACAGCGCGCGCAGGACGATCCACCGTCTTACCCTGCCGCGCGAGTTTATACAGCCTCTGCCCGCCGATCTGAATCGCGGAATACATCGGCGGCACCTGTTTTATGCCGCCGGTAAAAAGCTCCATCGCAGCCAGCAGCTGCTCTCTGTCACAGACGTTTTCGCTGTGTTCAATAACCTGCCCCGTAACGTCGCCGGTATCGGTTTTTATGCCGAGCTTAACCGACGCGGTATAGCGCTTTTGAACACACGGTATCAAATCCACCGCCTTGGTCGCGGACCCGGCAAACACGGGCAAAACGCCCGTCGCCATAGGGTCAAGCGTACCGCCGTGCCCCAGCTTACGCTGTTTTAAAATCCCGCGCAGTTTGGCTATGACGTCAAAAGAGGTAAAATCCTTGGGCTTGTCGATGACTATAATTCCGTTCAATTCATTTCCTTTTCTATCTCCGCAACAAGCGCGGCTTTTACGTCAAACTGTGTGCCCGAACATTCAAATCCCGCCGCGCGCCTGTGTCCGCCGCCGCCAAAACGCGAGCATATCTTCGCCGCGTCAATATTCAATGTGCGCAGCGATACCTTAAAAGTTCCGTTTTCCAGCTCGCGTAGCGTCACGCCCGCTTCCACACCTTCGACGTTGCGCGGTATAGCGGTTATGCCCTCGACCTCCGCGATATCTACTCCGGCGGCAATCAGCATGTCGTCGGTGATTGTCATGATCGCGATCTTCCCTCCAAGCGTAAACTCCATACCCGCGAACGCCGCCGTCTCCAGTTTTATACGCCCGCGCGACTTGACCTCGAACAGCACCCTGTTGAGACCGGCATAGTCGATACCGATGTCGATAAACTCCGCCGCCAGACGCAGGCTCGACGACGTGGTGTTGGAATACCTGAAACAGCCCGTGTCGGTCGAGACTCCGGTATAGAGACACTCGGCAATATATTTGTCGATCTTCACTCCGAGCTCCGCGATAATGTCGGCCACGATTTCGGCGCACGACGCGCTTTCGGGATCACACAACAAATTGTCGGCAAACCCCGAGTTCGACCCGTGATGATCTATCGCGACATCGACACGCAGGTGTTTATATCGGTCATCGATGAGGTTTTCGCTCGCGACGTCGACCGAAACCACATATTCGGGCTCGAACTCGACGTCGGACATAAGCTCGGTCATATACGAATAATGTCTGGCGACGCCGCTGGCCTGCACGTTCGCTTTTTTGCCCGTTGCGCGGATAGCGGCGCACAGCGCAAACCCCGATCCGAGCGTGTCGCCGTCAGGGTTTTTGTGTGTCAATATCAATATGTTGTCGTGATCTTTAATAAGCCCCGCAGCCTGTTTTATGCCGACGTTTTTACTCATCGCCAAGTCCCTCAAGTATCGAGCTTATCCTGTTATAATACTCCACCGAATCGTCGGGAATAAATTTAAGTTCGGGGATTTTTCTTATCCTAAGCGATTTCGCCAGCGAACTCTTCACGTGGCCCTCCGCTTTTTTTAGCGTTGCGCACGCCTCTTTTGCGTGCTCGAAACCCTTTAAAGAGCCGATATATACCTTCGCGAAAGACAAGTCGCTCGTCACCTCGACCCTCATCACCGACAAAAACTCGTTTATACGCGAATCCTTCATCGTAGAGAGGATCGTGCTGATCCCGCGCTTGAAATCCTTGTTCAATCTGTCAACACGGTGTGACGGCATGTCTCTATCCCCTTTCGCGGATCAGTTAGGAATTAATCCCGGTATTCCTCTAAAATATAAGCCTCGAAGATATCGCTGATCTTTAGGTCGTTAAATTTCTCGAGCGTGATGCCGCACTCATAACCCTGAGCAACTTCCTTGACGTCGTCCTTAAACCGGCGCAGCGACGACATCTTGTCGTCGGCCACTATTATACCGTCGCGCACAACGCGGATAGAACAGCCGCGTGTGACGTTTCCGCTCTGTACATAACATCCCGCCACGGTGCCGATCGAGGATATCTTATAAACCTCGCGGACCTCTATGCGTCCCTGCTCGACCTCGCGGATCTTGGGCGCGAGCATTCCTTTCATGGCGGCGCGCACGTCGTCGAGCGCGTCGTAGATCACGCGGTACATGTGCATATCGACGTCGGACATCTCGGCCATTTCTGTTGCGGCCGGGTCGGGCCTTACGTTAAACCCGATGACTATCGCGCCCGATGCCTCAGCCAGCATAACGTCGCTTGTGCTGATACCGCCCACGCCCGCATGTATGATCTTCACGCGCACCTCTTCGTTCGAAAGCTGTTCAAGGTTTTGTTTGATCGCCTCGCTCGAGCCCTGCACGTCGGCTTTGATAATGATCGGCAGTTCCTTGATTTCGCCCTCGGCAATCTGGCTGAACAGGTTGTCGAGCGTCACCTTCTTATACGCTTTAAACTGTTCTTCTTTTTCTGTCTCGCGGCGCTGGCCAACGAGTTCGCGGGCAAGCTTTTCGTCCTCGACCGCGTTAAATACGTCGCCCGCGGACGGCACTTCCACAAGTCCGGTGATCTCTACTGGAACGCTCGGGCCCGCCTCTTCGATCTTGTTCCCGGTGTCGTCGAGCATTGCGCGCACGTGCCCAACCGCCGTGCCGGCGATAACTACGTCGCCCAGCTTAAGGGTTCCGTTCTGTATAAGGATAGTCGCAACCGGACCGCGGCCTTTGTCGAGTTTCGCCTCGATGACCGTGCCCTTCGCAAGCCTGTCGGGATTGGCCTTCAATTCCTTGACGTCGCTTACGATAGTTATCATTTCAAGCAACGAATCCACACCGTCGCCTGTCTTCGCCGAGACGGGCACACAGATCACGTCGCCGCCCCATTCCTCGGGAACGAGCTCGTATTCTGTAAGTTCCTGTTTTACTTTTTCGGGGTTGGATTCCGATTTATCGATCTTATTTATCGCTACTATCACCGAAACGCCCGCGGCCTTGGCATGGTTGATTGCTTCGACCGTCTGCGGCATTATTCCGTCGTCGGCCGCGACAACAAGTATCGCGATATCGGTGATCGAAGCGCCGCGCGCTCTCATCGAAGTAAACGCCTCATGCCCCGGCGTATCTAAAAACGTCACGTACTTTTCGCCGACTTTCACGCGGTAGGCGCCTATGTGCTGGGTGATTCCGCCCGCCTCACCGGCAACTACCCTGCTGTTTCGAATATAGTCGAGCAACGACGTCTTGCCGTGGTCAACGTGTCCCATGACCACCACAACGGGCGAGCGCTCTTTAAGGCTTTCGTCACTGTCGGGCGCATCCTCGGATATATTGAGCCGTTCCTCAATCGTGACGCGGATCTCGCGCTCTACCTTTGCGCCGCGTTCCTCTGCGACCAAACTCGCCGTGTCAAAATCTACAGTATCCGATATCGACGCCATTATGCCGAGTGACATAAGGCTCTTTATCACGATCGGAGCCGTCACTTTAAGGCGGCTTGCAAGTTCGCCCACCGAAATCTCGTCGGGAATAGACACTTTAAGCTGTGCCTTGCGCGCTTTCTCAAGCTGCAGACGCTGCAGTCTCTGGGCTTCCGTCTCTCTTTTTGCCGACTGCGGCCTGCCTCTCTGCTGCGAGCGCTGGTTGAATTTCTGTTTTTTGCCCTGAGGCGCGCCGCGTCTGTTTTGATTGTTTTTTGAAGACGTCTGGGCTATATTCTCGTATTTCTCGTTGTATTTATCTACAGAACTGACTACGACCGCGCGCGTATCGACAACACGGCTCACGCGCTCCTGCCTGGGCTGGGGACCCACGGGTTCTTTGGTCTTGACTTTTTTCGCTTCGGCTGCCTTTTTGAAAGCTTCGTCGACCTTTTCATCGCCCGATTTCTTTACCGTGGCGGGCTTGTTTTCGACAAAGTATTTCTCAAGGCTCTCGATTTTGTACTTTTGAGTAAGCGCCTCAAAGACAAAATCAAGCTCTTCTTCAGACAGCACAGACGTATGCTTTTTGTCCGCGCCAAAACTGCCCAGCGCCGCTATCACGTCTTTGTTAGGCAGCCCAAAGTCCTTAGCCAAATCTCCCAGTTTGTATTTTATTATCATTTATCCCAGCCTCCCATTCGTCGCAAAGTCCGCTTTGTTCCATTTTGCCCAAGTGCGGCAAAACTCCACCCGCTCCCTTGCTCCTCATCTCCGCAAAAGGTCACGCTCACGTCGCCTGCTCGGTTGTAAACGCCCTCGCGACGGCTTTGGTTCACTACCAACCTTTTGCGGTAAGTGCTTCGCACGATCCTGTTTTGTGCTTCGCACGCCATTGCTTAATATTTCGCACGTCCTGCTCGTCGCAAAGTCCGCTTTGTTCCATTTTGCCCAAGTGCGGCAAAACTCCACCCGCTCCCTTGCTCGCGTCGCCGCACCCTGCGCTTATCGTTTTGCCGTAAACGGCAAAAACTCACCGCTTCGGGGCGGCTCCTTTTCCAAACAAAACTTCGCTTTGTTTGGTTAAGTGCTTCGCACATCCCTGTCATTGTATTCTTTCAATTGTTACTGCTAATTGTCCACTAATTTGCATCTTGCAATTTTAAAATTCGCACGCAGCGTGTTCCTAAGTTATTAGTTGTTTAGTTGATTTTCTATGAGTTTTGCGAAGTTTTCGTCACACACGGCCGCAACAACAAATTTTCTTCCCACAACGCTCTCGATATCCGTCGATGTCCGCGGCAGTTCGACGATCTCCATGTCATCCCCGCACCGCAAAAGCACATTTTTCTTCGTGCGTTCCGATATATCGCTCGCCACAACGACGATTATCGCGTTCTTTTGTGCTGCCGCCATCGCGGCGTCGAAACCTATCTTAAGTTTTCCGGCCCCTCGGCACATCGCAAGCGCCGAAAGCAGTTTATCAGTCGCCATCGTCACCGCCCGCTATCTCTGTACCAAGCCGGTCGTATATCTCGGCGCTTATCTCACACTGGAACGCCCGTTCCAGACTTCGCGATTTGCGCGCTCTGGCCAGACACTTTTCATCCCTGCAGATATAAGCTCCGCGCCCCGATTTCTTTCCGGTAAGGTCGATGGATATCTCTCCTTCGGGGCTCTTTACCACCCTAACCAACTCAATTTTGTGCCTGCCCTCGCGACATCCGGTACACATTCTTATCGGTACTTTTTTCCCGGGCATAGTACACAGCTCCTTAAGGCTGCGAGATTCGAACTCGCATCGCCCAAAATTTGAAAAATTTGCGCCTTTTCATGCTTTTTCGTTTGTCATACAAAAGTATGACTGCACTCAAAATCACAAAAATCTATCAGATTTTTCTGTATTTTGGGTGCTTGCAGTTTTTCCGGAGCGGTATTTTGCTCAGACAACGAAAAGACCGCAGTTAATACTTTTTCGTATTGATAAGGACTTTGAGGCCGTATGGGCGAAATTCCGCCCGTAAAAACCGGTGTGTGTTCGATTCTCGCAGCCTTAAAGTTTTATCGCCTCTTCGCCGTCTTCGCCGTAATATCCGCTCTCGGGCCTGATATCGATCTTATATCCCGTAAGCCTCGCGGCCAGTCTCGCATTTTGGCCCTTGTTGCCGATAGCAAGCGACAGCTGATGGTCGGGCACTGTGGCCCTGCACACCTTTGCTTCGTCGTCGAGGATCTCGACGCTCACGACACTCGCCGGACTCAGCGACTCGCCAATAAACTTCACCGGGTCCTCGTTCCACAAGACGATGTCGATCTTTTCTCCGCCAAGTTCGTCGACTATCCTCGCGACACGCGTGCCCTTGGGCCCAATGCATGCCCCGCGCGGATCGACGTTTTCGTCCTTGCTGTAAACCGCTATCTTGGTGCGCATACCCGCCTCGCGCGAGATGCCCTTTATCTCGACGGTGCCGTCAAAAATCTCGGGCACCTCCATCTCAAACAATCTCTTAACAAGTCCGGGATGCGTGCGCGAAATCATGATCTTGGGCCCGCGCTCGCTCACCGCGACGTCCACGACATAGACCTTGACGATATCGCCCTCGTACAGCTCCTCGGTGGGAACCTGTTCCGACTTGGGCAAAAACGCCTCGCTGTTTCCTATCTCAAGCACCGCCGCGCCCTTTTTGTGGTCGATACGCATAACGGTGGCGGATATCAGTTCGTCCTGCTTGCTCTGCAACTCCTCGCACAGCTGGTTGCGCTCGGCCTCGCGTATACCCTGGCGTATAACGTGCTTCGCGGTCTGCGCCGCGATACGCCCGAAATCTTTTGTTTTAAGCTGTATATCGATGACCGAACCTATCTTCGCCCTCGAGCGGTAGGTCTTTGCCTCGTCCAGCGTCATCTGCGTGTCGGGATCCTCGACCTCCTCCACAACGTCTTTGCGCAGACACACCTTAAACGACTGCTTTTCGGGGTCGATATCCACTATGATATTATCCTGTCCGCCATAATCCCTTTTTACCGCAATCACAATCGCGTTTTTAATTTTTTCCAACAGATAGTCCGCCGATACCTTGCGTTCCTTTTCAAGCATCGCCAGCGCTTCAAAAAACTCTGCGTTCATGATTATTTATTTCCTCCAAACAAATCTCTGTCGTCATCGGCTCTTATTTCGCTTACGGTCTCGCGGCCAAACGTCGCGCTTCCTTCATCGGTATCGATCGTTATGCTCTTTGAATCGTATTCTTTCAGCACGCCGAATATCTCTCGGCGACCATCGTCGCCCGCCCGGTAAAGCTTTATCTTAATATCTTTATTTTTATATGCTCCGAGATGGTCGTCAGTCCTCAGAATCCTGCCCAGCCCCGGCGAACTCACCTCAAAATAGTATTCCTTGTCTACAAGGTCGAGTTCCTCGATTTTCGGGTCGAGCGCGCGTGAAAATTTCTCGCAGTCGTCTAGAAATATCCCGCCCGGCTTATCGATAAAAACCCTAAGATACCACGACGGCCCCTCTTTCACAAACACGACGTCCCACAACATCAAATCCATGCTTTGTGCCAAAGGCCGCGCTATTTCGCCCACCGCCCCGGCCGTATTAGTTTTGCCAGACATACGTCGTCGCACCTTTCGCGTATTATAACTTAATGCTCTTTACAAAACGGAAGAGTGGGAACACCCCACTCTTCCAGCCTAAATCTACTCTAATAAAAAATATAACATATACTATATATAATTGCAAGTGCGGGATAAAAACCGCACAGCGCCGTGCTTCAACACCTCAACTTTTATAGACCCAAAGCTTGGTGAGGAAAAAACTGTACGGTGTCAATACCGTTATACACGCAAGCAGCGCCGTCTCCTCGGACATCTTAACGGTGTTGACAAAGAACACGATCAAAAGGCTGTTAAGCAGCAGATAGCCGAGGTTGGTGACCATCAGTTTTATAAACCGCTTGACCGATTCGCTGCCATTCCTGGGCGGCTCGTTTTCGGCACTTTCGTCTTTAGCCGAATCGGGTTTAAAGACAAACAGCGTATACAAGATATACGAATTAACCGTCACGATCAAATAAGCGATGATGTTTGCAACTTCATAATATACACCGAGCTTCAGCAACAGATAATAGGAGCCGTACTGAACCCCGAAATTTATTATGCCGACAACAGTATACGCCGCGACTTCACGCGCTATCTTTACAATTTTTTTGCCACCCCGCGCCCTGTCCTTCACTGTCATTTTTTATATACCCAATACTTTGTCACAAAGAAACTGTACGGCGTCAAAATAATGATACAAAAAATAGGCGCGAGTTCTTCCGACAAACCCACAACTTCCACAAAAAGTTTAAGCAGGCCCGTGTTTAGCGCCAGATATCCAACATTGGTGATCATCATCTTAACAAAGCTTTTTCCGTGATTAAATTTTGTTTTTTTACTCTCGGTTTGCGCTTCTTTTTCAAGTTCTTCCTGGGCCCAGGCGCTTTGTTCCCCGGCACCTTCGCTTTTGGCCTCTGCTTCGCCTTTGTTGGGCTTAAAAACAAAAATCGTATTCCAAACATAAGAATTTATTACCGCGAGAATAAACGCAATTATATTCGCGACAATATAATACATCCAAAGATTCAACAATAGATATCCGCCGTATTGAACCACAATACTGGTCACGCCGACAAAAGAAAAGCTTATAAACTGGCGCAGGGTTTTGCCAAACGACGCCTTGTCCGACGTCTCACGTTTCGCTTCATTCTTTTTCATGCGCACCTCTTTTGAGATTTGATTTAATTATTCTACCACCAAAGGCCGCTTGTGTAAACGTACCGGCAAAAACCGGCGAATCAAACGAGATTTGCATATTCCTCCACGCAAAGCCCGCTCTTTGAGATTATGCCCGCGATTTCAATTCCGACATATCTGATGTGCCACGGCTCATATCCGTATCCCGTTGCCCACTCCTTGTCTTTTGGATATCTGATAATAAATCCGTACTCGGCCGCGTGCTCTTTAAGCCACGCAAACTCGGGCGTTGTGTCAAAGGACTGTTCAAGATAGTGTGAATAATCCGCTCCGTACACGTCAAACGCAAGGCCGAGCTGATGCTCGGAATGCCCGGGTTTTGCAGACCATCTGCTTGCTTCCTCTTCTCCGCGCTGCGCAACCTTGTTGTTGTATATTGATTTTTGGGTCTCGTAACTTCGGTAATCCGATCCCACATAAATACTGTATCCGTCCTCGGCCGCCGCGTTTTTCAAGCTGTCAAAAGCTTGCTGCGCCTCTTCGGTGATCCCGCTGCCATAATCGCTCGGGACGGAATATTCCTTGTTGACAAGGATCATTTCATACTCTTCTATCTTGAGATAGGTCACTCCGTCCTCTTCTCTAAGGGGCGAGACAGGGATTTCGGGCAATACCTCTCCCACCGAGTCATCCGGCTCATCAAGTTCTGGTTCGGGCTCGGTTTGAGGTTTTGCAGCCAAACTGACAGCAACCCATCCAGAAAAAACAATGACAACGATAACTCCAATCACAAGCAAAACGCGCGCGAACTTTTTGGTTGCTTTTTTGCGCGTTTTTGTTAGGAACTTTTGCTGCCGCACCGGTTTTTTGTTGCTTTTTTTATGTGTGATTTTTTGCGGGTACCCACTTGTCGTCATCGGCGTTTCGTTATCCGACGCGGCCATATTTCTATATTCGTGTTTTTCGTCGTAACTCTCGGGCATACCTGTTCTCCCAATTCTGTTTAAGACCGGTAAAAATTCTGATTGTCTCTGACTTGCAACTTACATAAGCGGTTCCGTTTTTCCTCCGCCCTGACCGCTGCGGTAAATTTTCGCGTTCGGATTTTCGCTCACTTCTTCATGCTTTATATCGCGCTGTGCTTTGGCGCTTTTGGGCTGTTGCGCCTCGTCTTCGCCGTCTTCGTCCGTTTCCTCAAAATAATCTTTCGACTCGTAGAATTCATCCTCTGTTATATATATGTCGTCGAACCCGAGAGCCATCACGATCTCGTCGTCGGGCGTGCCGGTCTTTCCTTTTCTCAA
>Ga0209737_10003005_pt1 | contig 11785 bp, 13 predicted proteins | sample TergutCu122P3_FD_187284 | JGI IMG/M metagenome (GOLD analysis project Ga0209737, IMG submission 187284) | Cubitermes ugandensis P3 segment gut microbial communities from Kakamega Forest, Kenya - Cu122 P3 (SPAdes) (version 2) | ecosystem: Host-associated > Arthropoda: Insects > Digestive system...
ACGGTCGCCCCTACAGCCGATACGCGTCTACCCCCTTTGCGGGGCCTCAGTCGCCGGCCCCGCAACGCCCGGCTGGTGCTGCGTCTGCGTCTGCGTCTGCGTCTGCGTCTGCGTCTGCGTCTGCGTCTGCGTCTGCGTCTGCGTCTGCGACGCAGTCGCGCGGGCGACCGGGGACGGTCGCCCCTACACGGGGGGAACCCGTGGCACATATTTCCACACATCGCGCATGTGAATACGGTCGCCCCTACACGGGGGGAACCCGTCATCAATAATTTCGCCAACGCAGAATCCAACATCGGTCGCCCCTACACGGGGGGAACTCTTTGCACTTCCTGCTTTTGTTCGACGGCCGGTAGCGGTCGCCCCTACACGGGGGGAACTCGTTCTGCAGCGGCCTGTGGTCGCCCGCCCCCACACCCCCTGCAATGCTGCCGCATCGCTTTGGAGCATACAGGTGCGAAAAGGGCTGGGCAGATGAAAAACGTTGTCGGACTTTGGGGGTCGTGCTATAGAAGCATTCGCGCCGGGTTCGGCGAAATTTTTTGCGTTTTTCGTACGAGAGATTTTTGGCGGCGGAAAGCTGCCAATGGCTGTTCAGTTTAGTTCGTTCAGAACGGAGGATTTGGAGATGGAAGGGTTTAAGACAGCGTTTAAGTTGGAAAATGGTGGTATCTGGATGTGGCTCCTTGTGCTCATTTCGATATTTGTCGTTGCTGTTGTTGTTGAGCGCATTTACTTCCTTTTCTTTAAGTACAACACGAATGCCAAGACGCTGTTTCAGGCGGTTCAGCGAAGTGTGATGGCTGACAACATCGACCAGGCCATTAAGAATTGCAATGCGGCAGGCAGTGCTGCGGTTGCCCAGGTCATCAAGGCTGGTTTGACGCGCGCCAACAAATCGGACGTGGATATTCAGAATGCGCTGGAAGAAGCGTCGCTTGAGATCATGCCCAACATCACCAAGGGCCTTCCGACACTGAACTCTCTGGCAAACATCGTGACGCTGGCGGGACTTCTGGGAACAATCGTTGGTCTTATCAGCGCCTTCGGCGCCCTGGAAAGTGCTGCTCCGGATAAACGGCAGGAGATGTTGTCGAAAGGTATCGCCATCGCTATGAATACGACGGCGCTGGCGTTGCTCATTGCCATTCCGGCATTGTGCTTCCATGCTGTTCTGAGTGCAGTGGCCAGGCGCATCATTGCGGACATTGAGCTTTGTTCAACCAAGCTTGCCAACATGTTGTCGGCTCGCACGAAGTAAGATGTATCGCGGGGTGTTTGAGGGCGGGCTGATTGTCAAAGATGAAGGAGTTGACAGATGGCGAGGAATAGTATCAGCGAAGCTGAAAATGTGAACCTGAACCCGGTTCTGAACCTGGTTCTGGTAATGATCCCGTTGCTGTTGCTGAGCGTTGTTTTTATGACGATAAGCGTCATTGAGGTGACGATGCCGCAGCGCAGTGCAGGGGCTGCACCGAATACGGGTGAGCCGCCCAAACGTTTGCAGCTTTTCATCTCGAAGCAGGGTTTCACCCTTGTCAAGGGGGTGAGCTCAATGCCTGCCATTGATGGCTGCGCTTCGGATGGCCCGACGATTTGTCTGGCACATCCAGAAGCTGAGCTTGATGTAGACAGGCACAATTGGTTCGCTCTCTATAATATGTTATTTGACATTAAGTCTGATCCGGACTGGGCAATGCATGAGCAGATCGAAATTGTGGCGGATCCGTCCATCAACTTTGGTGTGCTGATCAAAGCCATGGATGTGTCACGCTACCAGTTGGTTCCCGAGGCAGACGCCAGCATAGCGACGAAGGGCAAGGCAATGGGATCTGTCATGGAGATGAATTCTGCTGTGGCTGTATTGACTGAAGTGACGAATGATGAAGGGGCGTTTGTTAAGGCGCCGCTCGGAATGTTTCCTGTTGTGGTGTTGGGCTTGCCAACCATGACACAGTAATGGTTGCTGGTGTTTGAATCTTTTAACGAACAGGACTGCGATGGCGATGGCAGCAGAAAATGTTAATAGTGCCACACAGAGTGTCACAGAGAATGCGAACGATGCAGTGCTTTTGGCGCGAGCGGCGGCCAGGCGCAAGGAACGGCGAGGGGGACCTGACAGCAAATCTGGTCTGAGCATGAACTCGCTGATGGACATGATGACGATTATTCTCGTCTTCCTGTTGAAGTCCTATGGTGAAGATCCGATTGTGGTACTGCCCAATACGGATGTCCCCATCTCTATTGCTCAGGTTACACCCGAAGATATGACCGTCTTGACCATCAATAAAGAGGGAATCTTTATGGTGCGTCAGCGTGTTGTCGAGCTTGAAGAAGGCCGGGTTCCGGGCAACTTCAAGAAAGGCGGCGAGGGGGGGCTGATCATAGAACCCCTGGAGGTCGCTTTGCGCCAGGAAGCTGAGCGTCAGAGAACGTTTGCGATGGCGACGGGTTCGACATTTGAAGGGGATATGACGATTGTTGCGGATCAAGTGACGAACTATCGTCTTTTGGTTGAAGTGATGCAGACGGCGATTGGAGCAGATTTTAAACGCTTTAGGTTTGCTGTCATTCAGGGTGATATGGCCCATAGTGGTCGTTACGCCGGCGCACCGCAGCTCTAATTCGTTTTGTGTTTGCACTTGTGCCTGGTCAGGCATTGCGCCTGGCCGTGCATATTTGCAAATAGTTTCAGACATCATCGTACGAGTTGGAGGTTCGCGCGATGCCCTCGCATCAGCCTAAAAAATTGCTTCGCATCGGCGTTTTTCGCGGAAAACAATGCCTCGAAGAGAGAGTTGTCAAGAAACGGCAGACGGTGAGCTTTGGCCAGGATGAGTCAAACACTTTTTGTGTGTTGTCATCATCTGTTCCAAAGAAAGCAAAGGTTTTCGTTCATGATGCCTCAAAAGACGCTTTCACCCTTAATATTGACACCTCCGTAAAGGGAAGGGTCTTTGTTAAGGATGGCAAGAGCTTTAAGCTTGAGGATATCAAGCGGGAATCCGGCGTATCGATTGAAGGGAACAAGATTCAGATAGCCCTGACAGACTCGTCGCGAGGTAAACTCGTTTTCGGGAAAATCACGATTCTGTTTCAGTTCGTTCATCAGCGCGATGATGCCACTGCCCTGCTTTTGGCCGATCAACAGAAGAAGCGTTTTTCTGTTTTCTCGGCAGTATTTTTCTTTGCACTGCTTTTCTCATTCCTGCTGCACATCGTACCGCTCCTGGTTGTCAGTCTGCAGGATTGGCCGCAGGACGATGAGACGATTGCGTTGCCCTCATGGTTTAAGCCAGAAATCGTTCAGCTCAAAATTGAAGATGATGAGGATCCACCCGAGGAACCGGATCTCCCCGAACTTCCGGTTGATCCGCTCGGAGAGTTTGTTCAGACCGAAGTCATCACTGCAGAGCCAAGTGGCGGCGGCGGCGGCGATCCCGGGGCTTCGACGGGGGCGCTCATGGAGCGCATCACCGACGCACATCGTCAACAGGGGGCCATGATTACTTCTCAGATCCTGGGTATCGAGGGAGGCGACGTTGGGAGTTATTATGCCAACATGTTGGGTGGCAATGCTCACATTGCCGATATGTCCGACATTGCAGCCGGCGACATTGGCGGTGCCGGAGGCACAGGCAATCTGCTGAATCAGCTGGCAAGTGCCAGCGGCGGCGCAGGTGGCGGTTCGGGATCGGCCGGACTTCTGGGCATCGGTTCGGGTGAAGGTACGGGCGGACCCCGTGTGGTGGTCAGCAACGCACCCAAAGAACCAGAACGCGCAAGAGTCCAGTTCAGTGTGAAAGATCAGAGTGAGTTCACGGCAGCAGCACCTGCCGGAAGCAAAGAATCTATTGAGCGCATGTTTGTCCAGAAAAAGAACGACATCACGAGTTGCTATCAGCGTGCCATGAATGCTCAGGGCCGCGCTCAGGGCCGTTTCGTGATTGCCATTACTGTCACAAAGGAAGGTACCGTGCTCAAGGTTGACAAGATCGAGGATCAGATTGGCGGTGACATGTTTACCTGTGTCAGGCAGCGGATCATGAACTGGAAATTTGGCACACTTCAAGCCCCCATTGCCTTTAAGAAAACCTGGGTATTTAGCTAACTCGCTCTAAGCGGCCTTTGGGCCGCTTTTTTTTGTTTCAAAAAGTCCAGGTTCTGTTGTTTTACAAACTGCTAAATGCCCTGTATTGCCTTGTTAGCGTGGATCGCTTATTCTGACACAGTCGGGTCGTTTTGAGTGGCACATCGCATGATTGTCTGGCATTATTTTTGAATGTAATTTTGCTTGTGGACATTGTCCCTGGGTGGTCGGCTTTCTTTTTCTTTCTTGGAGGTTGATATGGGAAGCATTGCAAGATTTGTGGCTCGGTTTGCGCTCGTTTTGGGTTTGGTGTTGGCATTTGGCATCGAAGCTTCGGCGAAGCCCCCCGCTGACATGGCCGAATTTCAGAATCGCTTTGTCGTTGAAGCCAAAACTCCCGAAGGTGCGGTAAAGCTTTGGTTCCAGGGGCTTCTTCTCTGGCAGAATGTGGTGACGCGGGATCTTGGCAGAAAGATTCTTCTGGCAACAACCCATGATTTGCCGGCTAATTTTGAGACGAGTGCGCCACACCAGACTTTTAGGAATCGCACGTTTCATGAGCCGTGGATTGCATGGTCTTTCTGTGCGGGCACCTCACCTGCAAATGGCTATAAGACGGATCTCGATAAATGCGAGCTTACGTTTACGGGCTCAAGAGAAGAGTATGACTCATGGGCAGTCTGGCTCAAGAGTTCGGGTGCCGACAGCAACCGGAAGATCTCTCTCATCAAAAGGGCCGACGGTATTTGGATGATCAGTAACTATCCGGGGATGTATGCCGGCGTTCGGCCGCCGCAAACGAATTAACCGCTCCGAAATGAGGCTGCCGGACAGGCGGCCTTTTTTTTAAACGCGTTTGATGGTATTATCGGTTCGACTCTCTTCGGGTGTTGTTCTTGTCGCTGTTTTGATCGTTGCAAGACTGGGTATCGTGCTGATGGATTTAGAACTTAATCTGGTTTCGATGCCAGATGAAACCGCTTTGGGGGCCGTCGACCGCTGGCTCTCTTCTTTGGCCCGGCAAGAGACGGCAATACATGGAGGAAAGCGCCTGTGGCTAACGCATGTTCCAGAAACTGCGGTGCGGCCTTTTCTCGAAGCACGTCCCTTTGATGTCCTCGTTGCGCCCATATACCTTGGTGCTTCTGCACAGGAAGCCTATCGCATGAGCCTTGGTGCTTTTCCGACGCGACGCGTGATTTGCCGGGCCAATGATGACAGCAAGACATCGTTGGAAATTTTGCTTGCTCTGGCGACAGAGCTGATGCAGCGCTGGCGAGCTTATCTGTGCATTGATGCCGCTCTGGGACGGCGCCTGGTCAGCCTTTCGGAGCATGAAGATGAATTCGATGGCCGTTGTCTTTCGCGGTTTGCCGGAACAGTGTATGAAGTTGCGCAGGAGCTTGGTGAGGATGAGCTTGAGATGACGTGGCTGGTTGATGTTTGCTGGCTGCGCGCTTTCCGAGCCTGGCGAGAACGGCGATGTCCGTCATCTCACGACATGGCCGAGCCTTGTTTCGCACGTTTCTCGTCTCTTGATTATCAGTAGTCTTTGGAATGTTTTGTTTTCTTGGAGGAAAGCTGTGAGCCTTAGAAGTGCCCTAGAAAAGATTTATGCCATTTTAGATGCGGATGATCCTGCCAAGCACGCCAGCGCACTTCGGCGTATTTTGAAGGGAATGAAGAAGAGTTTGCAACGCGGCGAGCTGGACGACGAGATGGTCGATATGGTCGAAGAATATCTGGACAACTGGCTTGCTGATGATGCCATCGAAGAAGACATAGACTCGTTCGTTGAGGATACCAACGATGTATATGATACGTTTGTCGACGAGGAGGAAGATGACGACGACGAGGAGGAATAAGCCGGGGCGTTGCGGGGCCGGCGACTGAGGCCCCGCTATGTGGGGGTAGCCGCGTATCGCACTCGCCTCGCAGTCGCCCAAATGTGCCTCTTCGTCGTCAGCGGCGTCGTTGTGGTCGGTCACGTACGAGAGTACGCTCCCTTCCACGCCTCCTTGCTTCCTAGAATCTGCGCTATTTGGGCGCCGCGCTCTTGGCGAGTGCAATAATGTGCCTCTTCGTCGTCAGCGGCGTCGTTGTGGTCAGTGCTTCCTGGAATGCACCATTTCGACGCCGCGACCCTGCCGTCAGTGATAAGGCGAGGGCGATAGTGGCGCAGGGGGCTCGGCCCCCTCACGACAAAAACTCCAAAGGGACAGACATTTTTTGTAGGGGCAGACCCATGTGTCTGTCCTGTTGGTGACTCTAGCGGATCCAGGTGATCAAAATTGTCGCGGCTGCAATCCAGGTGAGCATGCCGAGAATCGCGAGGATGTGTTTTCGACGTTGAACTTTCGGTGTGACGAAGATTTGAAGCCTTTGCTTGTAGCGTATCCACTCTCGCTGTGTGAGCAGGGGCCAAATCTGTGTTTGGCCAATCGTGAACATGATCATTGTCCAGCCCACCAGGAATAGCAGCAGTCCTCCGATGCTCTTGCCTGTCAATGCAAGGGCTAAGCCGAGAAACCAGGTCAGGTGGAAGAGCATAAAGCGCCAAACAGGCATGCCTGCTGTCACTGTCGTGAGCGGCAACGGCGGTAAAGGTGCCTCGCATGCTTTATCCTCGTCTTGCAGCAAAACTTCAGAGTCGGGCTTTTGTGAGCCAGGAGGCTGCATGGCTGGTGCGTGCCCTAAGTATAGCATCGCTGCGAGCATGGTCGCAAAGACTGGGCCAAGAACAATGGGATCCTGGGGCAGCCAAGTGTCGTGCGATAGATAGACGCCCCATAGCAGGCTGCCTCCGAAGATGCAGGTGCCCAGAAAACGCGTGCGGCGCGACGCTAAAAAAATAACCGCCACAATGGGCAGAAGGTATGGAAGGACTGAGAGGAGCCCGCCCTGAAAGGCCCGCGCGAGCGGAGGGAGGGCAAAAACAGCCCAAGTGGCCAGGACAATGAGCCAAAAGAGTATGTGTTGCATCAGGCAAATTGCTTGAGCCGTTCTATGATGAGGTCAAGGGCGATGAGGTTATTGCCGCCTTCTGGGATGATGACATCAGCATAGCGTTTGGAGGGTTCAACGAACTCAAGATGCATCGGGCGCACAGTCTTGTAGTACTGCTTTCGGATGGAGTTGAAGTCGCGGCCACGCTCGCGCATGTCGCGTCGGATGCGGCGAAAGGCCCGAATGTCTGAATCGGTATCGACAAAAATCTTAATGTCGAGCATTTCTCGCAAAGGCTCAAAGCAAAATAGCAAAATTCCCTCGACAACAATGACCGGATGCGGGCTGATGCGAAGCGTCTCAGTCAGACGCGCGTGTGTCTTAAAATCATAAAGCGGCGCCTCAATTGTCTCCCCCCGCTTGAGTGCCCTGAGGTGCTCAACCAAAAGGTCACTTTCCAGACTTGCAGGGTGATCGAAGTTGACATCCTCTCGCTCTTTCGCGGGCAAATGTGAAAGGTCTCGATAATACCAGTCGAACTGGATCAGGTGGCTAGCCGAACCAAGCCCTTCGCGAATCTTCTTGGCCAGAGTCGTTTTGCCCGACCCCGTACCGCCTGCAATGCCGACGATTTTGGGTACTGTCATAAGAGGATGCCTTATGCTGGAAATCGTGTCAGAAAACCCAAAGCGCCCGCATGTTGTGAGCGAGCAGCGGATTTGTCAACGATTTAATCTTGAGAAAAAGTTGATAAATTTTCGAAAAAGCGTTGTACAGCGCCATGTATGGGAGCCAGCCCAGGCTGTCTGATAACAGATTCGCCTGCCAGGCGCAGATTTGACAAAGACCAGGCAAAAAAAAGAGGAAACCCTCCAAAGGGCATCCTCTGTTCATCGACGATCGGCGCAAAGCCTATTCCTCGTCCTCATCATCGTCCATATCATCGAACTCATCGTCGACGAAATTCAGGATGAGCGGAAGCTCGGCTTTGATGGCATCGTTGACCCGGTGGCTGAAGATATACCAGCCCATTTTGGCATGGCGCAGATTATCTTCATCATCAAAATCGATGGATTCGCATTCATCAAGCGACAGAGACGTGTCGAGCTTCAGGGCGGCGGCGATGGTGTCGAGCTCACGGCGGATACCGGGCAAGGATGCGATGTCGACGCTGCCGTCATCTTCCTCACAATCACAATCACAGTCGTCTTCAGTCTCTTCCTTATCGCCTACGTTGATCTGAGCGACAAAGGGAAGGTCGACGGGCACAATGAAACATGTCGATGAGTTTCCGATGGAGAGAATATGGCAGAATTTCTCTATGTCGGACTCTTTTTCTTCGAGCGTTTCAGAGAGTCGCTCAAAGACGTCGCACTCCCAGGGCTCATCGGCAGGCAATTCCAGTCCGTCCAGGTTGCCATCAAGCTCAAGCTTTGCTGCCACGGCGTGCAAACTGGAGAGCTGCAGATCATCGACGACATCGACCTCAATTTCGGTCTCGTCTTCCTCTGACTTGACATCAGGTTCGGACCAGCGAACTTCCTTCTGGAAGTGATCGCTCAACACATCCTGAAGCTCCTGGATAGACTGCGTCACATCTTGTTCGCTTTCGTCCTGATCCTTCCAGTATTCTTTGAGCGACATGACAAACAATTCGTACATTGTATACCTCTCTTGATAAGATCGCGGCCGCACCTCCTGGCACGGTCTGGCCCCAAAACTACCTCGATTCCAGGAAAAATAGCAAGCAATTCCTTAAAGAATACGACGCTGTATTTAGGGCAATCGTTTCCATTCTGTCACCGAGAAGTCAATTGTCTGAACGACAGAGACAGGTTCGAATCCCTCGAAGGCTGGAAAAAAAACATCGCAGCCATAGTTTCCTGGCACATGGGTCAGGATAAGCCTGTCGGCAAGGGGAAGGGTTTGCCGGTAAAGTGTCTCGCCGCCGATGACAAAAACCAGGGCACTGAGATTTGACGCCCACTGCAGCAAGGCGTTCAGGTCACGGCAAAAGATCAGACGATCTCCCCCATCGCCTGCAAACGATATCGACGTGGTCAATACACCACAGGGACGCCCCGGCAAAGCTCGCCCAATGCTTTCGTACGTCTTTCGCCCCATCAGGCAGGGATGCCCCATGGTCGTGTCGCGAAAATGAAGACGATCCTCAGGCAAATCCCAGGGAATCCCCCCCCCCTTGCCAATGCCGCGTGCCTCGTCCATGGCCGCAATGAGGATGATTTGTGTTTTTTTTGTGGGGGAGCCTGCTCCCCCACACCCCCTGCAATGCTGCGCATTGCCTGTGGGTGGAAGCTGCGGACTCATAAGCTTGTCGCTAAAGTATTTTCAAAGAAAGTTTCGTGATGCCGTCGCTTAAAAGCAAACCAGCAACTGTATCAGAGCTCAGAAATCGTGCCATCTCTGAGAGCATTTTCTATGCAATACAAGGCATGTGGCTTCAAACGAGGGCAGAAGATATTCTGCCCCTACGGGCCACTTCACCCACAGCGATACGAAGTATCGCAGGGGGTGTGGGGGAACGAGTTCCCCCACAAAATTGGCTAGAAGCCCATGCCACCCATACCGCCCATGCCACCCATACCGCCGCCGGGCATGGCTGGTGCCTTGTCTTCCTTCGGAAGTTCGGCGATCATGGCATCTGTGGTCAGCAACAGCCCGGCGATGCTTGCTGCATGCTGCAGTGCGCTGCGCGTCACCTTGGCCGGGTCGATGACGCCGGCGCTCAGGAGATCTTCGTAGACGTCGGTTGCCGCATTGTACCCAAAGCTGCCCTTGCCTTCGCGAACCTTCTGGACGACGATCGAGCCGTCGACACCGGCATTCTCGGCGATTTGACGGATGGGCTCCTCAAGGGCGCGGCGCACGATGGCAACGCTGAACTGCTCATCATCGCTGAGGTTGAGATTGTCTAAGGCAGACTGTGCCCGGATATAGGCGACGCCGCCGCCAGGCACGATCCCTTCCTCGACGGCCGCACGCGTGGCATTGAGGGCATCCTCAACGCGCGCCTTCTTTTCCTTCATCTCGATTTCTGTCGCAGCACCGACCTGAACCACGGCCACGCCACCAACGAGTTTGGCCAGGCGCTCCTGCAATTTTTCGCGATCGTAGTCCGATGTCGTTTCCTCGATCAGGGAACGGATCTGGGACACGCGTGCCTGAATGACTTCCGTCTTGCCCGCACCGTCCACGATGGTCGTGCTGTCCTTGTCGATGCTGATACGCTCAGCATCGCCAAGATCCTCAAGCGTTGCATCCTCAAGCTTCATCCCAAGCTCGGAGGTGATGAGCGTCCCGCCTGTCAGGGCGGCAATGTCCTCAAGCATGGCTTTTCGGCGATCGCCAAAGCCCGGTGCCTTTACGGCCACGACCTGCAGCGAACCTCGCATGCGATTGACCACGAGTGTCGCCAGTGCTTCGTTCTCGACGTCTTCGGCGATGATAAGCAGCGCCCTGCCCTGACCTGCCACCTTTTCGAGGATTGGCAGAATCTCGACCATGTTCGAAATTTTCTTGTCGTAAATGAGGATCTTCGGTTTGTCGTATTCCACCGTCATGCGCTCGGCATTCGTCACGAAATAGGGTGACAGATAGCCGCGGTCAAACTGCATGCCCTCGACGACCTTAAGCTCTGTGGCCAAACCCTTGGCCTCTTCGATGGTGATGACGCCGTCCTTGCCAACTTCCGACATGGCCTGGGCAATGATTTCACCGACGGTTTTGTCGGCATTGGCAGAAATGGTGCCAATCTGCTCGATTTCCTGCTCGCTCTGCGTCGGGCGGGCAAGCTTCTTGATCGCCTCAACGACAGCCTCGACCGACTTGTCGATACCACGCTTGATGCACATGGGGCTCTGCCCGGCGATGACATACTTGACACCCTCGCGGAACAGCGCCTGCGCAAGAACCGTCGCCGTCGTCGTGCCGTCACCCGCAATGTCGTTCGTCTTGGACGCAACCTCGCGCACCATCTGCGCACCCATGTTCTCGAACTTGTCCTCAAGCTCGATTTCCTTCGCCACCGTCACACCGTCCTTCGTGACGATCGGGGCACCAAAGGACTTCTGAATCACCACGTTGCGGCCCTTGGGGCCCAGCGTCACCTTGACCGCATCCGCGATCTGATTGACGCCATGGAGAATCTTCTTGCGCACACGCGCATCAAAAACAATAGATTTTGCAGCCATATTATCGCCTCACTTCACAATTAACCAAGAATGCCCAGAATATCGCTTTCCTTGAGGATCATGTGCTCGACACCATCAAGCTTAAGCTCGCTGCCGCCATAGCCAAACAATACTTTATCGCCCACTTTCACATCCAGTGCCACGCACTCCCCGGCCTCATTTCTTTTGCCAGGGCCAACCGCGATGACAATGCCTTCACGGGGCTTCTCTTTGGCAGAATCGGGAATGATGATGCCACCTGAACTTCGCGTTTCACTCTCAACGCGCTTAACCAATACGCGATCCTGTAATGGCCGAACCGTCATGATTTCCTCCATGCAAGTCAATTACGATATGCCGCCGCCCTCCATCATGCGAGGAAAAGCAGCAGCCCCCACGAGCGCGCAAGACTAGGCACGCATGACGCATCGTCAAGCCTGAGTCGCGTTTTTCATTTTTGAGGGGGCAGCCGCCCCCTGCGCCGCTATCGCACTCGCCTTATCACTGACGGCAGGGTCGCGGCGTCGAAATGGTGCAGATTCCAGGAAGCAAGGAGGCG
>Ga0209737_10003006_pt1 | contig 11781 bp, 10 predicted proteins | sample TergutCu122P3_FD_187284 | JGI IMG/M metagenome (GOLD analysis project Ga0209737, IMG submission 187284) | Cubitermes ugandensis P3 segment gut microbial communities from Kakamega Forest, Kenya - Cu122 P3 (SPAdes) (version 2) | ecosystem: Host-associated > Arthropoda: Insects > Digestive system...
TCTTTATATTCCACCGCCTGCTCAAAATAACCTAAACAATTTTTCCTAAATCTTGACATTGTTGTTGCTGTCATATTTACTCCTTTTTTCAATAAAATAATAAATGCCTCAATAATGAAGTGAATATTCTCGTAAAAATTGAATACATTTATAAAATTTCAACTTAATCTTAAAATACGATAGTTAAGATAGGGGGTAGTTAACGGAAACAACAAAACTTTTAACGGATTTAACAAAATCTTTCGTTTTTTTTAGAAAAATTGCGAAAAAATGGGGGAATTGTATTTGGGGGTTTGTTTTTTGGTTTTTATGTGTTTTGATTTTGTCGTAAAGTTGGCAAACACATACAGCATTGTTTATTTCAAAAGTTTTCTGTTTTCCGCTTCGTTCAATACACTCATTTGTTGAATTGCGATTTTATTCAGTTTTGCCAAACGCTCTTTTTGTAAAATTCCGTCATTTATCAAAACAGCATTTATATTTTCCATATTTGAAAGGCAAATAAGTTCATTTATTGAGGCATAATCTCTAATGTTTCCTTTCAAATCAGGATTGTTTTCACGCCATTCTTTAGCAGTTATTCCAAACAAAGCAACATTCAAAACATCGGCTTCAGCGGCATAAATGAAATTTATTTGTTCTTTGGATAATTCTTTTGGAACAAGATTGCGGCTGACCGCAATTGTATGAATATGATAATTGATTTTCGCCAATTCCCGTTTTGCAGTCCAACCGATTGCCTTTTGCTCTTCTTCTTTTAATCGCTGAAACTCTTTAAGCAGAAATAATTTGAATTGCGGAGATACCCACGACGCAAATTCAAAAGCAATGTCTTTATGAGCGTAAGTTCCGCCGAAACGCCCTGCTTTTGCCATAATTCCGATAGCATTTGTTTTTTCAATCCATTGCTTAACGCTGAGAATAAAACGATTTAGCCCTGCCGAATTTTTAATTCCCTCGAATTCGGGGGAATTGAAAGCAGGATTATATATTTCTTCCCACATTCCTATAAATTCAATTGTATTTTTATTCCGTAGCCATTTTTCTATGAGAGCCAATCCATTTTCAATGTTCTTTACCATATCGGTCAGTGAAATATAATCCTTTTCATCTATTGATACGATAGTTATTTCGGTATCATTCACTGTAATTTTCGCCATCTTTTTGTTGCCTTTGCATTTCGGTTTTTTGTAAAAAACATTGGAAAAATAATAAATGCCTCAATAATGAAGTGAATATTCTCGTAAAAATTGAATACATTTACAAATTTCAACTCCGTTTCTATTTGTTCATTAAAAACGGCTTCGACGGTTTTTTGTCGAAGCCGTTCAATACAAAAAAACTAAAAGCAATTTACAGATTAATACCCCTCAACAAACAACTCAAAATACGCTTGCGGGTGCAAACAGGCGGGGCACATTTCAGGTGCCGTTGCCGATTCGTGCAAATAGCCGCAGTTTCCGCATTTCCAGGTAACTTTGCTGTCTTTTTTGAAAACTTTGCCTTCGTTAAGATTCGCCCAAAGTTTGCGGAAACGATTTTCGTGCGCGGTCTCTGCTTTTGCAATCATTTTGAAGGCAGCCGCTACTTCGGCAAAACCTTCCGATGACGCTATTTCCGCAAATTCCGGATAAAGTTTCGTCCATTCTTCGTTTTCGCCGTCAGCCGATGCTTTCAAATTTTCAAGCGTTGTGCCGATAATTCCCGCAGGATAAGACGCCGTAATTTCCACTTCTCCGCCTTCGAGAAACTTGAAAAATCTTTTTGCGTGTTCCTGCTCGTTGTCGGCGGTCTCGGTGAAAATTCTCGCAATTTGTTCCAAGCCCTCTTTTTTTGCCTTGCTTGCAAAATAAGTGTAGCGCATTCTCGCTTGCGACTCGCCCGCAAACGCTTTGAGCAAATTTTGCTCGGTTTTTGTTCCTTTCAGTGAAGCCACAAAAAGCCCCCTTTCTTTTTATTTTTTATAATGCTGCAATAATGCAGGAATAATTATGTCCGCGATTTACCGTTTCGCTTACGTTTTTATACACGGGGCAAATTTCGCCGCCGACGTATGCAAACAAAAACGGTTTGCCCGCCGCAGATATGATTTTCCGAATTGTTTCCGCTTCTTCGATTCCGTTAAAGCCCAAGTTGAAATAACGTCCGCAGCAGGAATATAAAATAAATCCGTTCGCGTCCTTGTTTTTTTCGACAAACTCGCCAAGAACATTCGCTGTCGTTTTTACGATTTCGGAAACGTCTATTTCGCCGATAGAAATTTTTGAGCCGACAGGTATATCACCGCCGATAATCGCCGCGCCGTCCGGAGTAAATGCAAATATCGCCCGAATTACGGATTGCGTGCCGTCTTTGAAATCCGCAATAATCGGATATGCGTTGATACCGATAAAACTTCCGTCTTTATCCTGCGACAAGCCCAAACTTTTCAAGTAATTTGCGACGGGCGCGTTGTTGATTTCAATAAGTTGGCTCGGAGCGGACTTGCTGACAACCGCGTCAATGCGTCCGTGAAGCGCTTTTTCGGGCGAAATCGTAGCGATTGCAAAATTAAGTTTTACCGCTCCCTCCGCCCCGCCTAAAACAATAAACGGATAGCGGCTTTTCATTCTTTCGCCGTTAAAAATCGTGCTTGCCAAACGATAGCCCTGAGTACTGTCGATAACAATCGAAGAGAAAAACATAAGTTTCGGGTCGATTTGATTAACCAATTTAACAAAATAATCAACACTTGCATAAGGCAGAAGCGGAGCATATCCTAAAATTGCCTGCGGATTTTTGACCTTCGCAAGAGTATTTTTCAATGCTTCGGAAAATTCCCTGTCGCTTCCCGCAACAATTTCCTCGGAACAGCCGACCGCAAATTCAACATCGTCGCTTGTCAAAACCGAAACCGAAATTTGCATATAGTCGCAGTCGTTTTCGGTTGCGCTCATAAAAGTCGTCATACCTACCGAGTCAAACGGAAGCGATTCGGCAATTGCTTTTACAACATTTTCGTCTGCGTCCTGATATGTCGTAATTATTGCCGCCGAATTTTTAAGAAGGTTTTCCGTAAGATTTAATCCCTGTAAAATATCTTTCACCGCCGCTTTTTCATCGTCCAATTCGCTTGTGCAAGCATTCAACATTTTCAACATAAATCTCTCCGTTTAGCATCAAATTTTTTTAATTACAAATAAATATAATAAATGCCCGTATGAAAAGACGATATTTGCCTTTGCAATAAATTATTTTTAGGCAGAGAAAAGCAAAAGAAAGGAGTTTTTGTATGAAATACGTGATTGCCGTCGGCGACGGAATGGCTGATGAATATATTGACAAGTTAGGCGGAAAAACGCCCATTGAATATTCGGATACCCCGAATTTGGATTTTGTCGCACAAAAAGGAATCTGCGGAATGGCGGATTTGATTCCGGAGGGTTTCCCGCCCGGCTCCGACATAGGAAATATGGCGATTATGGGTTATGACCCGCAGAGATACCACACCGGACGCGCACCTATTGAAGCGGCAAGTATCGGAATAAAACTAAAGCCGAACGAAACCGCTTTCCGCTGTAATTTGGTAACCGTCATCAACGGAATTATGGACGATTATTCCGCGGGGCACATAAACAACGACAGCGCAAAAAAAATAATCGCCGAACTGCAAAAACTAAACTGCGACAAATATCGTTTTTATCTCGGAACTCAATACCGGCATCTTTTAGTTGTGAAAAACATTGAAATAAACGAGGATTCATTCACTCCGCCGCACGACATAAGCGGGCGCAAAATCTTCGCGTATGAGCCGAAAAACGAAATTTTATGCGGTATTCGCAAAAAAGCGCAGGAAATTTTGGCAAATTGTCCCGAAAACAAAAAACGAATTGCCCAAGGACTCAAACCGGCAAACGATATTTGGCTTTGGGGCGAAGGAACAGCGGCGGAATACCCCTCGCTGAAAGAGCGCTACGGAATTACGGGTGCGGTGATTTCGGCGGTTGATTTGGTGAAAGGAATCGGCGTTTTGGCAGGAATGGAGGTCGTAAATGTTCCGGGCGCAACCGGATATTTGGGAACAAACTACGCGGGAAAAATCGCCGCCTGCCGCGAAATGCTTAAAAAGCACGATTTTGTGCTCATTCACATAGAAGCGCCCGACGAAACCTCACACGAAGGCGATTTGAACAAAAAAATTCAGGCGATTGAAGAGTTTGACAAAAACATAGTCGCCGAGGTTATTAAAATGCAAAAGGAATTCATCGGCTTGAATTTTATGGTTTTGCCGGACCACCCGACTTTTGTCCGAACCAGAACGCACGCGGAAGGCAAAGTTCCGTTTGCGGTATTCGGACCAAAAGTGCCGATAGGAAGTTCCAACGCCTACTCGGAAAGAAGCGGAAAGGAATCCAATATCATAATAAAAAGCGGTCCGGAATTGTTTGAAAAATTTATTAAAGGCGGATTTGTTGGGTAATCGTTTCGTAGAAAAAATTTTTGTTCTTTTGTTTGACTGCATCGCAATTTGCGGGGCGTTTTGGTTAGTGTTCTGGCTTCGTTTCAAAAGCGGTATGTTTCCGGTTTTCTTCAGCCCCGAATTGTCGTTCGAGCCGTATATCGTCCCGTCGCTGATAATGACGGCGGTTTGGTTGGTGTTTTATTTTTTCAACGGACTTTACCGCGACTGGTTTTCGGAGTCGCGTTTCGACGAAATCCTGATTGTCGCGCGAACAATAATCATAGGAATCGCAATAATGTTCTGCATTGTTTCGAGCGAGCAGATTATCGATTTCGTAAAAACGGGCGACTTCAAGCCGATTTTTTCGCAAAGCCGCATTTCGCTAATTTTGTCTTACGGAACGACGTTGCTTTTAACGGCAACGTTTGCGCGGCTTTTGATGCACTCGTTTTATCAATATTTATACAAAAACGGAATCGCCAACCAAAACCTTGCCGTAATCGGAGCCAATCAGTCGGGTTTGAAGATAATAAAGGAAATTGCCAATCACAAAAGTTTGGGCTATCGTGTAATCGGATTCATTGACAGCACGACGAGCGAAAAAAGTTTCGGCGGCTATCCGATTTTGGGAAGGGTCGAAGACATTTCAAACATTGCAAAAGAGCACAAAATCACGGGGGTAATCGTTTCGCACTTAACCGATTCCGCAAAAAAAATAATAAACTTCCTGAATTTCTGCTGCAACGAAAAACTAACAATCTACATGGTTCCGTCACTTATGGACGTGATTAGCGGGCAGTTAAAAACCCAACAGATTTGCGGCATTCCGCTCATTGTTCTGCTCGAAGACCACCTTCCGAGTTGGCAGGCGCAAATCAAGCGGCTTTTTGACATCTGCGTTTCGCTTTTTGTTCTCGTGCCGTTTATGCCGTTTTGGATTATCGTGGCAATTATCATAAAAATGACCGACAAAGGACCCGCGATTTACGCGCAGGAGCGAATCGGCAAAAACGGGCGTCCCTTTATTATGTATAAATTCCGCAGTATGTATGTCGATGCCGAAAAGCGCAGCGGACCGCAATGGGCAACCGAAAACGACCCGCGAATCACACCCTTCGGCAGATTTATGCGAAAGGCGCGAATCGACGAAATCCCGCAGTTGTGGAATGTCCTCAAAGGCGAAATGAGCATAGTCGGACCGCGTCCCGAAAGGCAATTTTTCATCGACAAACTGTCAAAAGAAATCCCGTGGTATGTAAAACGCCTGAAAATGAAACCCGGAATCACCGGCTGGGCGCAAGTAAAGCACAAATACGACGAAACAATCGAAGACGTAAAATTCAAGGTGATGTATGACCTTTACTATTTTGAAAACATGTCAATAATCTTGGACTTGAAAATAATATTCCGAACGATTTTGGTAGTATTTACCGGAAAAGGGGCGAAGTAGAGTGATTTATATTATGTCTTCACATTAAAATCTACCAAATCTTTTCCTGAACTCCAAATCAGCGACAATGCCCATTTTGTAATAACGAGCGCTCCTACAAGACCTATAACGCGGTCGAGCCATTGAATATTCCAAATTATACCCGCAGTCAGCGCGGCAATAGCGCCGATACTTGTTAGTGCGTCGGCAAGAACGTGAAAATACGCCGCACGAATATTATTGTCGTCTTTGCGTCCGCCGTGCAGAATATATGCGCTCAATATATTAACAAATAATCCGATAACCGCGACAATCATTGCCTCTCGAAACATAATTTCAAGCGGATTGAACAATTTGGAAACGGATTCGACCGAAATTAAAACAGCGACAATAAGCAATGCAATTGCGTTTATAAAACCCGACAAAGACAATAATTTTTTTCTGTCAAAAGTATATTTTTTTGAGTCGGCATATTTTCTTGCTATAAAATACGCTAACCAACTCAACCCAAGCGCAAAAACGTGAGAAGCCATGTGCCAGCCGTCGGCAAGCAAAGCCATTGAATTTGTCCAATAGCCGAAAAATATTTCCAAAACCATTGTAATCGCCGTTATAAAAACAACGATTTTTGAGCGAGTTTCGTTTTCGTGAGCGCAGTTGTGGTCGTGATTGTGCCCCATTTTTACTCCTCTTCAGCGAATAGTTCGGTTTTATCCATTATTCCCAATTTAGAAATTGCGGATTTCTTCCCCGTAAAAATACTTTTTGCACTCAACCATTTTAAGCATCTGGTCTTTTTTTGAAACATTTAGTTTTTTGCCGATTTCCTGTCGAGCAAAAAGAAGACAGCGCCTGCCGACGAGCCGATGATTCCTGCTATTGCTGCTAAAAATTGCATTATTGTGGCGCTTTCGAGAGAAAATCCCGCTACGGAGAATATTGCGCCCGCTATTGCCGGAATTACGCCGAAAGGGAGCGGAATCATCATTAAAAGCGCGGTTATCGGGATTATTACAAAATAATAGTGAAGCGTGTTAAGTGCAAAAATTCCTATTGCAGCGGCGCAGAAAATATGTGCCGAAATTCTTATTGTCTGTATTATAAAGGAAAGAGCGAAAATTTTAGTCAGCATTTCGGTATCTTTTTTGTTTCTGCGGTCGATATAAACCGACGATACTATGCTTTCTATTCTTTTTGCGGATTCAAACGGGAGTTTCAGCAGAATTTTTGAAAATATAACTTGCAGGTGTTTTGAAAAAATAAGGGAGAATACCAAGGTTAAAATGAGCGCAAAAAATGCCAGAATGAACATTGTAATGTGCAAATCCTTGCTGTTCGCGAAATTTACTGCGTTTACGATGACTCCGCCCGCAACCGCAAAAATCGACAAAACCGCGAGACCGGCGAATCTGTCTAAAAATGTCGCGGCGAATCCGGTTTTTGCTTTCTTTCGCTTGTGCAAAACGGCAACCTTGAAAGAATCACCCGCTATTGTTCCCAAAATAAAATTGTTGAAGAACATTCCCGTGTAATAAATTTTTAAGGTTTCGAAAGCGGAAAGCCGTAATCCGCGGTTTTTCAAAATTATTCTCCACTGCCATGCACCTAAAAAAATCGAAATTATGTGGATAAAAATCGCCCCTGCAAACCAAAGAAAATTTGCCTCCGAAAGCGTTTGGGCGACGTTTGAAAAACCGAAACTTCTCTCAATCCACCAAAAGACCAAAATTGTTATCGCAAGTTTTAGCGAAAAAGTTAATGTTTTTTTAGTATTCATATATAAAAAATAGTATTTTTTCAAGATAAAAAACCAAAAAAGGAACAAAAATGTCTTATAATCACTCAATAATTTTCGGACCGATAGTTTCGCGGCGTCTCGGATTTTCGCTCGGACTTGATATAATTCCCGCGAAAACCTGCTCGCTCGACTGTGTTTATTGCGAATGCGGAAAAACGACTCAGCTTACGAATGAGCGCAAAGAATACATCTCGGTCGTTAAGATTATTAGCGAACTTGATGGTTTTCTTAGCGGCAACTTAGAGAAAATTGACGTAATTACTTTTGCGGGCAGTGGTGAGCCGTTGCTCAACTCGGGAGTGGGAAAAATTATTTCGCACATCAAAGAAAAATATCCGCAATTCAAAGTTGCTTTTATCACAAATTCGATTTTGCTGACTGATAAAAACGCCCGCGAGGAAATTTTGGCGGCGGATTTTGTTCTGCCGTCCGTAGATGCGATGTTTGAAGAAAGTTTTGCGAAAATAAATCGCCCTGCCGAAGGAATCGGCGTAAATTCCGTTTTGGAGGGGCTGCGGGAATTTGCGAAAATTTACAAAGGTAATTTGTGGGTAGAACTTTTTATTATAGAAGGAATAAACGACAGCACGGCGGAACTTTCGGCGTTCAAAAAATATTTTGAAGAGATAAAACCGACCTTAATTCAACTAAATTCGCTTGACAGACGCGGAACTTGCGATTGGGTAAAGCCCGCTTCCCAAAAAAGATTGGAAGAAATTCAAGAGTTTTTAGCGGGGGCGGCTCAGCCGCTTGAAATTATAACACGAGAGGTGAAAAAATGAAGATTTTTTTGGCAAATCCCCGCGGATTTTGTGCGGGAGTGGACAGGGCGATTCATATCGTCGAGGCGGCGCTTGCGAAATACGGTGCTCCCGTTTTTGTTCGCAACGAAATAGTTCACAACAAGGCGGTTGTGGAGTCGCTTAAAGAACGCGGGGCAGTTTTTGTGGAAGACGTTAATGAAATTCCCGACGGCGAGGTTGTTATTTTCTCGGCTCACGGAGCGGGAGTAGCGGTTTATGAGAAAGCCAGAGCAAAAAATCTGACTATTTGGGACGCATCTTGTCCGCTTGTGAAAAAAGTGCATAACAATATAAGAAAATATTCTGCGGAAGGTGCGAAAATAATTCTAATCGGACACGCCGGACATCCGGAAGTTGAAGGACATTTGGGGCAAATCGACGAAAAAATTTATTTGATAACCGAGCCCGAAGATGTTGCCGCCCTGCCTTTTTCGACTGAAGAAAAATTGGCGTATCTTACACAGACGACTTTGAGCAGAATGGAATCCGAAAATATAATATCGGAGTTAAAAAAGCGTTTCCCGCGGATTTTGGGACCGAAAAAAGGCGACTTGTGTTATGCAACGACGAACAGACAAACGGCAGTCGAGGATTTTGCCGGAAAAATTGACCTGCTTTTGGTGGTGGGAAGTGCAAATTCGTCAAATTCCAACCGCTTGAAAGAACTCGGCGAATCGCTTGGTGTTCGCTCGTTTTTGATTGACGCGCCTAAGAATATCGATACCTTGTGGTTTATCGGCGTGGAAAATATCGGCATTACTTCCGGCGCATCGGCTCCCGAATATCTGGTTCAGGAATTGATAAACGAAATCTCGGACAGATTTCCCGTCAGCGATGTTGTAGAACTGAAAACAATGGAAGAAAACGTAAGTTTTCCGCTGCCGGAAGATTTGGTTTAAGATAAACGCCCAGCTCTTGCTCGGAATATATTATTTTTAAGGTAAATTGGGAGCTTATATTATGAGAATTAGTTCAAACAACATAAATTAAAAGGAGTTTTTATTATGAAAATAATCGCTTTATTTCTGACAATTTTTGCAGTTTCATCATTCGCTCTTCCAATCGTTTTGGAAGAAAACGTTCATCGTAACGCCGTAGCCGACAGCGTTTTTACTATTCGCTTTGAAAGCAACTTGCCGTTTTGGCAGGCGCATAATTTTTTCGTGCGGACAAAAATCGGCGGACTTGTTTATGACGGCGATTTTAACACTCGCTTTATCGCATATTTTGGCGACTCAATCGGTGGGCAGCACTTAAATTTTGTGGCAAGCGCGTTTCTTGACAATAAAGCCGTTCACGGGCAAATGCTTGACTGGGTAAAACCCGGAAAAGGACACGATACAAATGAGCGGGTATCCATTGATATGTATCGTATTATGTTAAATTTTACGCCTAACGAGCATATTTTAATCGGTATGGGAAAAGATTACTATAACTGGGGTCCCTCGCAACTCGGCGGACTTATGCTTTCGGATTACAACATGGGTTTTGTCGGACTTTATCAGCAGTATAAACTCGCCGGCTTTACCATTCGCGGACTTGCAACTCAACTCAGCAGTTCAAACTGGGGCGCTCGCACTACTCCAACTCCCGAACACAGATTTTTTTCCGCAGGCAGAATCGAATATTATCGCGAGCGCTGGGGAATGGCGTTGAGTCAATCAATGATTTACGCAGGACAAAACCGCTCGTTTGAAATTCCGTATTTAATTCCTGTTTTTCCGTATCATTATGTGCAAATATCAAGCTGGCGATACGGCAACAACGGCGAAAACTCGGCAGGCGGAGTTGATGCCTATGTCAATTTTTTAGATAAAAACTTGGAACTTTACGGCGAATTTTTTGTTGACGACATTCAGGGAGACACAGATGAAAGGTCTCAAAGCGTTCAAAACGCGCTGGCATTTGTCGCGGGAACAAAATTTAATATTCCCAACATCGCTTACGGCTTTTTTGAAGCGGGGCAAATAAACAGTTTCGTATATAACCATATTGCAGGCTACAGCATGAAATTTCTCAACAAAGACGCATTTATCGCTAGCCCGCTCGGTCCCGACAACCAGTTGTTTTGGGGGAAATTAGGGCATGATTTCAAGAATATTCCGCTTAAGGCGGAACTTTACGGCTGGCTTTTGCGACAAGGCGAAAGAGATATAAATTACAACATAAAAGAAGAAATCGGCTGGTTTCAAGGGACAAGAAGCCACAATATTCCTTTTGGAAATGTAAAACGCGAGACGGCAACCTGGGCTTCGGCGATTTATGAACACAAACACAACACATTTGAGCTCTACGGCGGCGTGTCGGTAACGGAAACGGAAAAAATTTCGGGAAGCAAAAAAGCAAATCCGTTTATCGGGTTTTCGTTGAATGCGGCTATCGGTATCGGCTGGGATAAAAAATAGAAAAAAAAGAAATAAACAAAATGAAAAAAATCGCCTTTCACTCATTCGGCTGCCGGACCAACAAAGAAGAAATCGACACGCTTGCTTCGCAGTTTCGGGCGGGCGGGTTTGAGGTTATTTATGATGAAAAAAACTTCTGTCTTGCTGATTTTATTGTTGTTAATACTTGCTCCGTGACGGCGGCGGCGGAGAGCAAAAATTATCGTTTTGTGAATGCGCTTGCGAAAAAATATCCGAAGGCGAAAATTGTTGCTACGGGCTGTTTGGCGCAGCAAAATCCTGAGAAATTTGCCGATTTTGCCGATTTTGTTGTCGGAAATGCCGAAAAAAACGAGATTTTTGAGATTGTCGCAAGCAATAAAAGCGGGATTTTTGCGGCGCAAATCAACGAAAACACCAAACTTTCGCTTCCAAAAACCATTGAAAATCCGCTAAATTCCGACAGAACACGCTTTTCTGTGAAAATTCAGGAGGGTTGCGCTTCGTTTTGCAGTTATTGCATTGTGCCGTTTCTGCGGGGAAAACCCAGAAGTGCCGACTTCAACGAGATTATTTCGCACGCAGAAAAGGCGGTCGGCTTGGGCTACAACGAAATCGTTTTGACGGGGACGCACATCGGACAATTCGCAAATTCGGGCAAGGGTTTTTTAGATGTCGCGCAAAAAATTATTTCGCTTTCGCCGAATGTCAGATTGCGCCTATCTTCAATGAACCCAAGCGATTGTGATGAAAAATTGTTTGAATTTTTGATAGAAAACGAGCAGATTTGCAGGCATTTGCATATTGCGGTGCAGTCGCTCAGCCCCAAAATTTTGACGGCTATGAACAGAAATCCGAAGAGTATTGATTTGCTTTTTGAGAATTTGCAAAAATATCGTAAGGAGCTGCCGTCGTTGAATTTAGGC
>Ga0209737_10003007_pt1 | contig 11780 bp, 7 predicted proteins | sample TergutCu122P3_FD_187284 | JGI IMG/M metagenome (GOLD analysis project Ga0209737, IMG submission 187284) | Cubitermes ugandensis P3 segment gut microbial communities from Kakamega Forest, Kenya - Cu122 P3 (SPAdes) (version 2) | ecosystem: Host-associated > Arthropoda: Insects > Digestive system >...
AAAAACACTCGCACTCACGTCATAGTTGTCCTTAGGGTTACCAAGCACTTTATGCAGGCCGCAGCTGATGCGTAATATCGCCAAGGTCACTGCATTGCAACGTTAGCTAGCGGTGTCTGGTTGCCGGGCATGCACACTGGATGACGTACAGTACACTTTTCGATGGCCATTATCTCCATAACCGTTCAACTTTGGATACAGGTGTTTTGGGTTATATCGGTATAGTTTAACACAAGGAACACTCTCCCGAAGTCTCGCACATTCCTCCTGGGACACCCTGTATGTCTTAGGCAAAAAGCAAATGTTGTGCATTTTTAAACCATGCTGCATATCTGTTTTATTTTCCACAAAATTCCATTTATGTCATAATTTTATCTCTTTCTGTCAAAATACAGTGATACTTCGGCTAACGAGTGACCCTGCTAATGAATTTTTCGGCTAACGAAGATTTTTTCGCTGTTTTTCGGACTCGGCTATCGAAAATGGATTCGGCTAACGAATGTTTTAGTGGATGTGCATGCTAAAATAAAGCAGAAAACATGAACGGTCAGGCCATTCCAGGAGCTTATCTTTTCCGTCTGTATGTGTGCGACAAAGAAATGAGCTGACCACATCACATAGGGGAGACACACCAACCCGACTGGGTTGTTTACATTCGAGACAGCAAGAAGTTTCGGCTAACGAATGTGATTCCAGAACAAATTATCTTCGTTAGCCGAGGTATCACTGTAATTCATTTTTCCTAAGCACACCTTAAAATTTAAATACCCACCCTGTCTGGATAAAGGGTAAATAACAATGCCATTCATCATGGAATCATAGAATTCAGCCAATTTCTGTGTCCTGACAAGTTACATGCAGTTGCTGTTTTAATAATGTTCGTGCGCTCTTTTTACTCTTTTACGGTAGGTAGATATGTTCATGTATATAAATAGAATTTTACAATACCACTGCTGCGCTGAAGTGTGCTGTACATAAGCTGCCCTCGTAATGTGAGAATAGCATTAGAGTAACATAACTGTTTTGGCATATCTGCGTCAATTTGATAATGAGCCACTAACAGGCAATTTTACAAGTCATACTGGGGCTGTATGTCGTCCTATACAGTGAGTATGTGCTAACAAGGCAACTGGTCAATAGCTTCTATATCTCTCTGTCTGTCTCTGTCTCTGAATGTGGTTCTAGGATAACTTCGCAACAAGAGAAGACATACTTGCCTTGATATTTACACTGTATATTACATTATTTACAGTACTGAGTCAACTGGAGCATGGGCTATGTCCTTATTACCAATAACATCCATCCTAATGTCTCTCGTACTATCAAATGCTACCAAACAAGTCCAGCCTGAATACAAGATAGGCAGTGTACATATAATATTGTGTCATGGTCACATAACCATTTTGCAGTGGAAACGTAATCATTTTGTGTGTTGTTGTCAAGCTGCATGTCACTATTACTGATATAAAAATATTGACTCTTGCACAACAGTGCTCGTGTGGTAAATTTTATGACCCATACACGAAATGAAACACTAAACAAAGACAGTATGCTAGGAAAAAGCAATTTAAAAGAAGTAATATGGCACAAGTTCTAAACCCTGAAAAAGCCTAGATAAGTTGATATAAAAATGACACAGATTAGTGCAGAATTTGTTTTAAAGAAGTAGTGGATTTCCTAAAGATATTGTCATCTTTGCACACATGGTTAGCAGCTAAAACACATCTGGCAGGCAGAGAGTTTTTGCAAGTAGCAGTAAGCAGGGAGGGGTTTCTAAAATTATGATGAAAAGCTTGAATACCAGTACTGTCCCAAAGAGATGGGCAACATTTTGAATTGGGATAACTTATGGACAAGTTCTGAAAAGTGTGGCTACACATTTCCATGCCTACAGACATCGTCATGGTGTGGGGCACAACTGTAATTTTACTTCTTCTTTATGTTCAACGCCAAATAATTGCAAGAGTGGTTTCAGTCAGCCCCTGATGAAAAATGAGTGTGAAGGCTTGGTGGAATGACAAATGGCCAGACAAAACCAAACAGCTTGAAGAAAAACCTGTCCCAGTTCCATTTAAAGGTAAGGAGTCCCGTAACAGGCCCAGTGTGGCCCAGAAGGTTCCAGGAGGTTTAGGCTCCCAGATTCCATGACATTCGGCCCATGAAGGTGGTGAGGTCAGCCTCACACACCGGCCGACTTTACCCCCAGGAAATGTTCCTGGTATTCATTTTCACTCGGGGCTGAGTCAACCCCAGGGCCATGGTATGGTCAGAAGGAATATGTCACTGAAAAATCCAGTGACACCACCGGGAATCGATCCCGGGACCTTGTGACTAGTAGCGCAGTACCTTAACCACTATGCTACCCCAACTCCCCACCCCAGTTCCATTTAACCCTCCATAAATCACATGTAGACTCACCCAGGACTTAACAAAGGTCTATGCAGTCTAATGCTGGCTGCTACCCACCTGTGTTACGGCAGAGCTAAACACCAAGGTAAGTCTCTATTTGTGTGTCCTACACTCATTTCTGGCATTTCCAGTTATCACACAAAATATCTGACCCACAAACTGGCTTTGGCTGTAACGTCAATGTGTAATGGCATCTAAGAAAACTAAACATCCTTTCATCTCTCTCATAGTTTGAGGGTTTTCTCCACTGAAAATGTGCAAATAGAAAAAGTCTTTTTCAGTTCATCTGCAACCCCATGACTCGTGTTAAGAAACACAACATGCAGGCTTGTAACTAGAAGTCCATGGACGGGGCCTGGCGTTGCTGTTTTGTTAACGATCTTTCCCGCTTCTCAACCAGTCGCAAACGGGCATTCTTCTCTCTCCTGTAACAAGACACTGTGTAAGCCTATGGTCTTCTGGGACATGATACCATGTAGAATCGGAAATAAGTGCCAACATTGTGCATAAACCTGCTGCGTCCATCTTCAGGATTTGATGGAGGTAGCAGGTTCCTTCAAATGTTGGTAACTGTCTGCAGAATAGCCGTTTGTTTATCAATGTCCTTATGAAGCAGACTAATTATTTCAGTGTTACATATGTCTTTCTTCAAGGAAAGAACTAATTTACAAGTGCGAAATAAATTTCTCAAGAAAATATAAGGACCTAGGGCAGATTAAGTAAAGCTGTCATTTAGGATATGACATAATAAGGAACTTTCTGATTTATAGAGGTTACCTTGTACAGGCATTCTACAATTTACGTGATATCTGTATTCTAAAAACAACCTGCAAAGGGTAAAATTACATACATTTGAACTAATTTGCCTATAAACATAATTCCATTCTTTTCTCTCACATATCCTCTCTCTTTTCTATGGTTTTACAACTGTAATTAACACTCAACGAATGCACGGTAGATGGTTTGCTGATTGGCTGTGTAGGTGAAGTACTGAATCAGCCACAGAGGTGTAAATTGCGATGCAGACTCAGCTGTTGGAGGTTAATCACAATCTGTTGAAGATGTCATAAAACAAGTGACTGCAGTGACATGAAGAGGGATTTAATTTGTTGAAAAAACATGGAATATTGTGTTCTGTACTTACAGCCATCACAGATGACGGTAAAAATTGGTTTTCATTAGTTTATTACCTACAAATTAAATCACACTTTTCAAAATGTGTCTAAATTAGCTGACAACATATACATAAACCTGTGTTTTCTGAGCCCGTATGTAGTCAGGAGTACCCGTACAATACTGACAGAGCAAAGTCTACGACAAAATGTTGGGCACAAGATGTAGATCGACTAGCATATACATACAGAATTTTGATGGCAAAGCTTGGTAATTGGCCATTTGGGAGAAAGGGAAGGTCATAAAGGTGATAAATTTAGGGTGAATCTCATTTATAGCATATCATATGGCTGGCTTTGTTACTGGCAGCATTGAACCTTCTGGTTCTACTACCAAGAGACAGTACGTTTTCTGGAGTTAGGGTTTAGTCAACTATATATTCATATTGCCTCAAAAAGGGATAAAAGAACATGAAAGTTAATTTTTAATAAAGTGTAAACACTTTTTGGAAGCATAAAATCATCAAACGATCAAAGAGTAGTCTCATTTGATAAAGCAATCAACCTCATTTCATGACAGAGCTTAACTAAGCTGATGAGGATCTGCACAACAGCAGGACAGTAGAGGAAGATGAAGTGCCAGTCACATGATCTCATACCAGTTCAGCAGCAACAGTCATCAAAATGGGTGATCACAAAAGGCTGAAATCCCAAACGCTGAGGTACGGAAAATTCAAGACAATGTATTACATGACACTCAGTGTATGGTATTGAAACTTTGGAAAACAGATCAGGAAAACCTGGAAACTTATGACGTGTGGTGCTGGAGAAGAACTGAGAAGACCAGTTGGACCGATCATGTGAGAAATCTAAGTATTAGATACAGTCCAGGAGGACAGGAATATCCGGCATAATAAAATGAAGGAAGGCTAACTGGATTGGTCACATCTTGCATAGGGACTGCCTTCTAAAACACATTATTGAAGGAAAAATAGAAGAAACAGTAAGATGAACAGGACGACAGCAACTACTGAATGACCTTCAGGAAATGAGAGGGTATTGGAAATTGAGAGAGGAAGCACTGAATTGCACTCCATGGAGAACTTGCTTTTGGGAAAGGCTATAGACCTTTAGTTAGTCATACTACAAAATAAATTAATGTTTGGATTTGTAATTGGTGGAACTGGAACCAACAATTTACCGTTTTCGTAGTTTCTCTTCTGATTCTGGTGAAACTTCTTTTGGTGGCTCAGCTAAAGTGCGTATCACAGTTCGCAGGCGCTCTAGAGCATCTGCCAAGTTTAGTTGCTGGAATCGTGTCTTATCTGATCGTATCACCAGAAACCCCTCTTTTGTTATCTTTGTTTTGTGCTGAAACAGAGATAATCTCAATCATCAATGGGTTTGTGGAACTATGACACTATAGCGCAATAATGAGGACCAGCCCATCCAATTGCTGTTTGTGGCCACTTTTAAGTAAGACAGTTGCCCAGCATTAAAACTGTTCAATACACTGCAAGAAGAAGAAGAAAATAAGAAGGAAGCTGCTATAAGCAGGCACAGTGATCAGGGTGAAAAAACTGTTTGGGATGGAAAATGGAAAGTTACAGACATTATCAGCTAAAGCTGGTAAAAGCTTCTTCAAAAGGGCAAGACTCATGGGGGCTGTAGCAGGAATGACAATGATGACAAAGAGATGAACATTATACCCAAATCAGTAATTTAATAAACTAGTCATACCTGCTCTAGAATTCTGTCTCTAATATCCTGTGACAGCCACTCAGCTGATGCAACGTGGAAACGAAGATCCACCTTTGTGTTCACCTTGTCGACATTCTGACCACCTGGACCGGAGCTTCTGCTATACGTTATGTCCAGTTTATCTGAAACGTATACACTACTGCTCAAACTGCTACAAAGGACTTCTGTTTTGTTTTCAGGTGGTCATGACTTGTTCCTCATTCCCTCCAGGAAAATGCCAGGGTAGAATCTCAAATAAATAAGGCCATCACCACTTCCTTCCATCTTGTCCAATTTACTTCTCAACAATCATTGTACCCTTCAAAGATGCTTACTCTCAAATTACAAAGAGCATTAGCTGACTTCCTACAGGCTTGACAGTCCACGGATCGAATCCTAATTGCTGCGAGATTTTCCACCTCATCTAGACTGGCCCTGGGGCCCCACCCAGCCTCCTGTACAATGGGTACTGGGTCTTTCCCGGGGGTAAAGTGGCCGGGGCGTGGCGTTGACCACCCACCCCCATCTAGCGCCAAGTTTAAAGCTATACCTCTGCTTGTCCTCTGGGATTTCATGGCCTGTTACAGGGTCAACTTTACCTTTAAGAACATTAGTAAAGAAATCATATTGACCTAACTGCAGACCTTTGACCTACCATTCTGTAATGCTATGCCATGTCTTCATGGCAGCACAAGAACCTGCTGGTTGCATCCAGTCCCTAAGGGCAAGTGTCTACTATGGCCTGTGAATGCTGCAACACCCACCAGCACCTGATAATTCAAAATGGTATAAAAGCAATGTATGTCTTGGTATAATGGCCAGGGGCAACAAATATACAGACTCATACTAACAGTCAATGTTTTGACACAATGAATAGAAATTTGTGCAAAAGCTCTCTAAAGTATCATTCCTTGTTTCAAAAATAGTCAAATTGTTATACATTTCCTGAGATGTTCAGTATTTTCTCACATGACGCCACAGAGCGAACATCACTGTTCCGTAATGCCAATTCTGCAGTGCTCAGTCTCACATTAAAAGGTACTCTCTCCCTCATACACACACACACACACACACAGTTTATTAGTTTCTGTTAAAATTTTGGAGAAAAGAAATGGATTTAAATCATATCCATAAGACAGACAGTTATGTTACACCCACCCAGAAAATTTTAACTAATAAACAAAAGGAACTCACCCATTGGTATAAAACCTGAGAAATTAGGACTGTTGGGATCCACTGGTACCTGAAACAAATAAGCAATTCACACAGTACTAAACTTCATTAACTACTTACAGTCCAAACTCCAGAATCTGCAGCAGTTCTCTGAATGAAAGATCCTAACCTTCATCTTTAAATATAATCTGTTCTCTACAAATATACAAAACTTCAAAATTAAGATTATTAATCTTGTACCTGAATTTCATCAGCATCAGATGGTTCTCACTTTTTGTTATGTTTAAAAATGGTATAACTACAAGTACAAGAGCTAATTACTGGGAATGACTCTTGTCTTCTGGGATGTGATGGCAAGTAGCCAGGTCACCAGTAATGCTGAGGAAAATACTAAAAGGTATTCCACAATTTATGTGCTGGTTTAATTCCAGGAACAACTTAAGGAAAGTGAAGTCACCCACACTAAAAATCATTTTTCCTACAAGCATAAATTTATGTAACATGCAGCCATTAGATGCCTTATGGTCAATGGAGAAAAAAAAATTGTATACAGCAAGTAATAACAAAAGCAGTTAAAAAGTACAGCAAACATAATGCTTGACACACATAACAGAAGGAACTACCGCTGTAACAACCCACTATTAACAGGTGCATCAGGAAACTTGTATACCAGTATGTTATTTTGCACTCTAGCTGCATTCCTAAAAATGTGGGTGTAAATCAATAAGCCATAAATCAAGAGTGACAGCATTAAACCAAAAATGAGAGGATGTAAATTAGGTTGCTGATACTAACATCATTACACAGCTGGCAGTTTGTGAGTCATTTTTGAACATTCTAATTCATCAACAGAATATGAGAAGACTGTATTTCCATATCTTAATACTGATATAAATTAAGCTTTTCAGTTCATCAGATTTGTGAGTTTTCACAGTGGGCTGTGGATATGATCACGAAACCTGAGGGATGAGACAACTTGAAGATGAAGGCACAGGTGGGAGGAAAATAATAACATGCATCTTCAAGAAATAAGGCAGGGAACATGGCCTGGAATGATCTAGCTCAGAACAGGGACTAGTGGCAGGCTCTTGCCAACAAGCTAACTTCTAATTCCATTAAATGCAGGGAATTTCATGACTACCTGAGAAATTATTAGCTTCTCAGGGACTCTGCTGCAAGGAATTGGTTAGTTATGGTAAAATGGTGAACATTCTGATTCCAGCATACTATCTACTTTCCTGAAAACATGTCAGGCTGATAACTGCGCTATGATGATGGAATTTATTCCTTGCATTTATGCAACATACAGCTGAATTTGTTTGAAATTATTCTTAGTTATTTATGATGTTCACTAATAAAAATATGTATTCACAATAAAGAGGCCTCTACAAGAATTTCATGGTTGTGCCCCCACCATGAGGTAAACAATTTTCTTTTGTGGAGTGAATATAATTTTACTGTACGACGAATTACTGCAAAAATTATTCGAATTTCATTACGAGGTGCACATACGTAAATACATGTACGCTTCTTTTCAACTACTGTACGGTTAGGTTGATCGTAAACGGCGAGTTTCTCTATTGCGGAGGAAATGAAACATTTCTCCATGACTTGATTCTCCCTTTTCTGCTTAAACTTATCCTCATATTTCCCCCTTATGTCCTACCAACCACACACAAGAAAATGGAAAAACAGACCTCTGTTGGGGTAGTAAGTGAAAGACTGCTCTTGGGATGAATATTTTCCAGACTAATTGCACTTTTGTAACAGGACACACCGCTCAATGAACTGAACTGGCGGCATAAAGGCCTTAAGCAGTGAAGTTTGACGATATTCATTTCACCACATCCACTCCACACATTCGTAGCACCTCACACTACAGATTTCTATTCACCAATGACCAGCGCCACAGATTACTACTCCACTGAGGCATGGATCAGAGTTTGTATCAGATGAACTGTGGTTTGTATTGTCCTTCTCTAACCGCGCAGCAGGAGTATGATCTGTGGCAGGAACAGTCATTTGTTTTATATATGGTCTGTGTTTGGCCTTGTTTTGAGTTGCAATGCGTCTACATTCGTTTAGGCTGATTCTACACGAGCGCTCAAAAGCAGTTTTTGGACCAACGAAAAGTGACTGTGCTCTACTACCCTCCATATTCGCCAGATAGCACCTGCTGATTACTCTTTGTTCCCAAAAGTGAAAAACCACTTGAAGGGGCGTCTCTTTTACCCGATTTCGGACATCCAGAAAGCCGTGACAAGTACATTAAACACCATTGCAAAGGACGATTTCTGCAAAGGCATCCAGAAGCTGTCTGACCGTGCAAATCTGTGTGTACCGTTAGAAGGGATGTATTCGAAAACCGACCAATAAAAGTGTCATTTCTATCACGCAAATACCTTTTATAATGCCAGTCCTAAAACTTAATAGACGCACTGCGTACGTCGACGTGGGATCGATGTCTCATCAGTATGGTTTCAGCAAGATGGAGCAACAGCCCACACAGCTAGGGCATCAATGAGTGTTCTACGGGAAATGTTTCCATAACACGTCATTTCCCGTGGCGGCGATGTTCCATGGCTAGCACGTTCGCCTGATCTCTCCGCCTGTGATTGCTTTTTATGGGGGTATCTCAAAAGCAGAGTTTTCATCTCTAAGTCTAGAACTGTAGCGGAACTAAAGCAAAGCATAAAGGAAGAAATTGCGGCGATCCCGGAGCAGATGACTCGTCGAGTGATGGAAAATCTTGGAGTAAGACTGAAACAGTGTTTGAGAAATAGTGGGAGACACCTGAGTGACGTACTTTTCAACCCTTAAAATGGCATGTACTGAGTTTTCCAGTGATAACAACTTTTACATAAAAAGGTATTATTTCATTTTGAAAACCGTCAGGTTTTTCTGCCGCACCCTGTACAGTAGCGCTATGAAACGGTACAGATACCTTCGCTTTCTGCACTTCACATACAACGAGAATGAACCTGACATTATGTTTGAAAATTCTGACAGATTATGAAAGGTAAGAAATATATTTGAAATTCTACTAAACACGACATATTCAAAATTTTACAGCTCTTTTGAACATCTGGCTGTGGATAATTAACATTGGGTTCGAGTTCTTACAGTCCCGATGCACCTAGGCCCTATAGATGGGCCCTTTGTGCCCCACAATCCGATTTCAGCACAGGGGAGCCCTGTTCCTTCACAAAAGTTCCAGATGGCCCCCAGACTTAAAATCTTAATGTCCTCTGGGTCCAAGAAAGGAAGCCAGATATACTTTTTCTTTTCTCTCATAAATCCCGGCAAACGGACCCCCTCCAGTTTCCCTTCACAGAACGCCCATAGAGAGAGATGCCCTGTTTCCAGAGCCCCCTTTGAACTATCTCTCAGAGTTCCCAGTGAATGGACTCCCCATGATTCTCAACAGGGCCCCTGTGGAGTAAGGTGCCCGTCTCCAGAGCTTTCTCAAGTCCCCAATAGAAGAGCCCCCTGTTAAATTTCCCAGTGGGGCCCCCGCAGAAAGTGATGTCTGTCCCCTGAGCCCTCCTCCCCATATCCTTCCAGATCCCCAAAAAAGGAGCCCCCCCCCACCTCCCCAGGTTCACCTAACAGAGCTCCCACAGAGAGAGATGCTCCCTTTCCAAAACCCTCCAAATATCTCTTAAAATTCCCAGTAAACAGACTCCCCCATGTTCCCCAATGGGCCCCTATGGAGAGAGACACCCGTCTCCAGAGCTTTCTTCTGTGTATTCCTTAGTAATTCACCTTTCCCTCAAAGTCCACGTTAAATGAGCCCCCAACAGGGTCTTTATGGAGGGAGATGCTTTGTCTCCAGAGGCAGTGGTTTATTCATTCATTTATATCCATCAGAGTCCCCAATAAGGAGCCCTCCCATGAAAAACAGAAAACATACTCTCGCCCCCCACGGAGCCCCATGTGGACGGAAGGCCTACGTACAATGGGGTGTGGCCTGGTTCCCCATAGGGGATTGTTAACAACACTGCTATCACTACCCCAGTGCCATGCAGCCTTCAGTACGATACCTCCCACCTTGGCTTTGGTAGACCAGAGCCCTGTTAGCCAGCATGTCGTAGTAACCCTCATCAGGGTATACCCTCCACACCTGTTACCGCCACCCACATGACCCAGGTAAAGTGAAGTATGAATCAACATAAACCTGAGGTATGGACGAGGGGTTGGATTTATGGGAGGCTGGATGAAGTTGTTGTTTTGTACATAGGAAGGGTCATTTTCAGAAAATACATACCCAAGAAACACAAGTGTTTTGGCATCAAAATTTACACACTGTGGCAACACTGGACACACATGTGATACAGTATTTTATATGGGCAGAACCGAACAGCGCACTGCACAACACCTCACTGCAAGTCACGCAACAGTATCAGAACTGACATGGAGAAGACAAGGATGTGGCCAAAAATGATACACGGACAATTACTTTTCCTCCCCAGACCTGTTCGATGACTTGGCCATGACTCACATTTAATGTTGTGGCACTGTCAGCCGCAACAGGATTTGGGCCCCAAGAAAATGAGACTCAAACAGGGAGACATTCAAGTAAGGACAGGGGGTGAATTGACAGCAGTTTTGTGGAGGGGCAAATGCTACATACATATGTTGACAAACATTCATAATGCCCCAGCAAAGGGTTATTTCTGCAATAACAACTGGAAAGCCATAAAGCCTCAAATTATGGCTGATTATTATCGTCACATGGGCTGTGTGGATAAGGGCAATAGAATGGCTGATTCTTACTCTATCAACCATCACACATGGAAGAACAGCTACTTCTCCATTCCTCATGTGGAGGTAAGAAAATTTGGGTAGGTATTAAATAAAATAAATTACAAATTTTGAAACTTTATCTTAAAATTTACTTTGTGCACGTAGGCACTAAACATTTGTACTGCATTTTTGGGGGATGTTCTGAAATATCTCTGTTTTATTCTCCACACAGTGCAGTGTATTTCATTATTTCATCATTTTTGGTTCGTAAGATGTAAACGTTTATTTTTAATCATGCACAAATGATTTAGAGGGCCATCACGAAATATGCCGTACCACAGACCCAGCTTGCTCTATTAAAAGGCCCGAAGTTAACCTTTTGAAGCCTAATGACATATATATATGTCATACCGCACCGCTAACCTCCAGACGCTACATTTTAAATATTTATTCAACAAATATACAAACTGAATATTTTAAACATGCTGCATAATCTCCGTTTTTTCTCTTCAAAATGCCGTTTATTTCATAATGCTACCTTGTTTGGTTCCTGTATTATTCACATTTTACCTCCAGGGTGTACTAAAATTTAAATGTAAA
>Ga0209737_10003008_pt1 | contig 11779 bp, 8 predicted proteins | sample TergutCu122P3_FD_187284 | JGI IMG/M metagenome (GOLD analysis project Ga0209737, IMG submission 187284) | Cubitermes ugandensis P3 segment gut microbial communities from Kakamega Forest, Kenya - Cu122 P3 (SPAdes) (version 2) | ecosystem: Host-associated > Arthropoda: Insects > Digestive system >...
CAACCCCCCAAACATGGAGGAACAGGTCTCCATATTTATGACACAAAGGGCAGAGTAGCCTAGCTATACCCCTAGACACTGGATCGTTCTGGACCTCAGGAGTGTCACTTCCTGTACTCACAATAACTGTGGGCCCCTGAGGAGGTCAAATGAACTACCTAACTCTGATTTGTGCCATGGTTAAGAATGAGTGGAGGTATACATCTACTCCCCCTGTATGCCTTCATGGTTTGTACAAAGACAACTTTACCTTTACTTCAACTAACTTCAATTTTAATAATCTGGTAAATGAATCCTGCAGTTTAAACCTGCCATTTTAACAGTTTCTTACATGATAACCAAAACAGAAAGAAACATGCAATCTTTCACAATTTGTTCCTTAACTCAAAAAGCATATGCAAGCTTTCGTCCACCTCCACACAGTAACCCTTAGCGGCCCTGATCACATTAGCAAATAGTCCAGTTGTGCGTTTGTACAGGTCAACATTCCTTTTGCCACACTTCACCTTGCTTTTATTATCCTTGCATGAAGGGATGCAGTGTCATCCACAGACGTCCTGCCAACATAATCCTTCACATACTCCACAGGAAGAAACCCAAGGGCATAACACAGTAGTGTGAGGTCCAGGAGATTGGTCCACCACCTGATATCATGCCTTTGAATTTATTCCTGTGGTGTATGTGAATGACAACATTCACAGAACATTCGTGGATGGCAGTGCAACCCTTCCTGCAAGGGTAACTGAAGCAAGCCGAAGTGTGGTGAAAGGATTATTGACCTGGACATAAATAGAACTGGACTACTGGGTTGATGTGATCAGTGTTCAGATGGACTAAAGCCCACATAAACTTTTTGAGTTAAGGAACAATTCACAAAAGACTGCATATTTCTGTCTGTTCTGTTACCATGTAATAAATTTTTAAAACAGGAACAGGAATATGTGAACATCCTGTGCAAGAGAAAGCAAAGTGACACAAACGGCACACCTAATATTGTGCAATAACTGTAATAATGTTCAATGTAAACTATATAGTGGCTAAAGAGGAAACAGGAACTTTTCAGCAGTAAAACAGTGATTACAAGTGTGATAAGATACATGTCACATTACCAACTGTGAACTGCAGTCTCATACATCAAGCCATGGACTGTCAAAAGTCTGCAGCCCACACGTTGAGAAACTCCGTTGAAATGACCCCCTTACAGAGGTTACCCTGCTAACATCCAATTCAAAGTACCTTTCCTGAAGAACTCCTTGATGTGCTTTCCCTGATGCTACAAGCACACTAGCAGTATCAAATCCAATCCATTCTCACACAAATATGTTGTGCAGGCAGACTCCCACCAGCTTAATTCTGCTTTACTGGAAGCATGCATCAGAATTCTACGCAAAACAAACAGGTCTGACTTTGCTACCTTTTACTGAAACAACCTCTATTTGACTTGACTGGACTCAGTCTGGTTGCTGCGCCAATGGGGTAACAGTACAAAAAGTCATGTAAAATCAGAGACGTACTCACGTCTTTAACAATCTCCTCCAAGCAAGGCAACACATCCATTGTACTGTACTTCATCACAATGTTTAAAACATCTATTACACCAGGATTCTGTTCCACTCTGCGCAGCCTGCAGGTCACATGGTATGAAAAATAGTCAGCATTTGCTTGCACCAAGCCGGTCACATCTCTGCCATAGCCACAAGCCTCACTGATATCCCAGATAGCAGTTATTCCTGCCTCAGCAACAAGCCCATTTGCACTGCCAGCCCTCTCTAACACCAAGTACAAGGTCTTCAGGAGAAACTGATCAAACCTGGAACCAAGAACTTTAGCCATCTTCCCCACTCCTTCAACAAGCAAACAAGCTTGTATGACATTGGTTTGTGCTTGTCCAATTGTAATAGATATATCCTCCTGGAGGTCATTCATGTGAGTTCCTGCACTCAGACTCACATACCAATTAGATGGGTCTAGATATATACGCAGAACATTCCCAATGATGCTTTCTAAATTTGTATCTTCTCTGTGGGCACCTGCAGGACAACATAAATAAGTATTAATAGATGGAAAAACGTCAATATAACAAGCACAGAAAGGATGACCTTCAAACAGAAACACATCAATGACGTCTCCAAATGTATCCTTTGAGACTTTTCACAGGTTAGTTGATCCATGCTTATGTCTCATAGGAGTAAATTCAATGTGGAATGGGCTCATTAAGAGCAACACATGCCATATAGTCTGTTGCCAATAAAGCTATATTCAGCTCTACTTCTTATAATGCTTGACACTGGCTGGGAAATATGGAAGCATATGACAGAAAAGGGTTGGTAACAGCCTTTCCTCAAAGCCTTTAGTAATTATTTAGCAAACTTGTGAAAACTTCCTCTACCAAGCAGCTAGAGCATTGCAGTGTTATCACATTTTGCAGCTTAGCTGAAGGAAATGAGTGCTCTCAAAGATGCCACACTTGGCAACATGTGTGAATTCAGCTGTCTAGCAACAGTAACTGCCAAAACAAAAGCAGATGGATACAGATGACCCCTCACCCCACCCTGTTACAGAGCAATATTCTGGCAGTTTTCACCCAAGCTCCACAGTAAAAGATACCGGTTCTAATTAACAGTTCTATTACCAAACAAGCTGGCTCAAACTGTAATGGTTCTGGCTTGCATTACAGAGGCGTCCATTTTGAATCTCAGACAGAACACCATCTACTTGTGCCATTAATCCTACTTGCACAAGGAATGGATAGGTGCCAAATTAATGTATATACTGGATTATCATATGATAACAATAATGACCCCAAGTTCTCATAGGTAAATTTTTGTTACTGTTGCAACACTTGGGCTATACAACTAATCAGAGAAGTATTCTGTTTGGATACCTCCATCATATGCTGGTTCAGGGAGTTTTCTGGAGTTTTCACAGTTGAAGATGTTGGTGGAGCAGGAGACAAGGGGTCAGGAGATACCACAATGGTTGATGTACAGACACCCTTGGAGGCCTTTTTAACATCTCTCTGAGATCTGCCTGTTTCACTGATTAAGCTGTCCTCTGGTAAAAAGTAAAACTTCTGGTCTTGGGACTATTCTCCTCAAGTGTTGGGAATTTCAAGATTTCCACACTACTAGATGGCAGATTAAAGTTTTTTTTTTTTTAATTTTACTTAATTTTGTGGAAGCGTGTGATGATATGAATCACTGTTCCACCCTCACAATTTATGAAGTAAAAGCTCTTGAAGTTTGTACTTATACATGGCAGCTTAAAACCAAAAGGGATATTCTCATCTTACAATTAAAAGGCACATTCTGCTCCATGGAAGTTGTCAGTGAATGAAAGCATTTCAATGGAATCATCACCTAACCGTAAGTAACAAGCCAACATATCAGATCCATTGAAAAAGTCCTCAGACTGATTAAATAAAACACAACATGTACCAGATAAATTTTATGAATCATTAACCCCTTTGAAACAGTCCCTTCTTGCATTAATCAAACAATTCCAACAACGTTTCCAATTTTTGCAGCATTCCATATACAATTTTGGAGAAATCTGGGTTAGCTGCTCCAGTGTTTTTGTCTTGTGTTCACATTGGTGATTCAAACTGATGTCCTTTAATGCTAGCTTTCAATTTTAGGAACAGAAAAAATCATTTAGGAGAGAGCTCCGGGCTGCAGGTTGGCTGCAGAAAAGATGGAGTTTATTTTTTGTGAGAAATGCCTGGATGGAAAGCACCATCTGCAAAGGAGTGTCATGTTGAAGAAACCATGTTCTCACCAAAGCACCAGTTGTTTCTTTCACACTCCTTCTCACCGATTGCAAAAAATGGTCAGGTGGAGCTCTTGAATTACTGTTTGGCCTCTAGGTATAAACTTTCTTTAAATCAAATAATGGTCTTAGTCAGCAGCATAACACATGGCTGAATGGAAAACAGTGGCAGAATCGGGGCAATCTACTAAACCACGCATAATCACCATGCAGTCACGATGTGATTTTTAAAGGGAGGCTGTGCACGCAGCCCAACAACTTCCTGAACAGCCATCACATAAATGGTACCTAATGTGTGGCTGTCACATGACAATATACCAGGAAGAAAATTTTTATGTTCATACTCATAAAAACTATAGGAATATTTCATTTTTAAAATGTGGGAAAAATAGTACACCATTTCCTTTTTCTGCTTCTTCTTTACTTGACCTAAGTTCGGAAAGCATAAGATAAATATATACAGAAGAGTAAGTTAGGAAAAAGAAGACATTGCATACCTCCACACAGAATCTCATTTAAAAGGAATGTGATTTCCTTGCGGTCATGTGGATATCTGTTGAACATGTCCAGCAGATGGTAGCTCATAATATTTAAATCACCATACCGACCAAGCATGCAGCACACATCTTCCATTTTCCTTAGAATACTGTTATCTGTGACATGCCTGAACTGTTTCCATGGCAACATCTGGGGCTTTACATCACTTGCTTTTAAATCTAAAACACATTATAAGCAACATGTCATTACAGTAAATAATACAAGCTAATAGTGTTTATCCCAACTGGAATTTTTCAAGGTTTCCCTTGCTACACCAGGCAAACAACACCAGCATAATATTTCACGTTACGCCACGATCACATCCTTTCTTGTTCATTAGTAACTAATCATCCTACCATCTGACATGCTACAGCCTGCACTACTGACAATGTCATTAAATAATCCATAAGTAACAAAGATAACAGAATATTACATAAGTCAGTACTAAAATGATGTTATAGTAGTCTAGTACTGTCAGAAAATGATTACTGACAAAGACAAAGATTACATCGAAAAATAACAATGCCTTCAGCAATGCTGTAATGTTATTCTGTGAAATGTTCACGTGAGACTTTTATATAGCATGAAATAAAAAAATTAACCACTATTTTCTGACAAAATAAATGGAAACTTCATATAAAAGTCTACATTTTTCCATATGTATTTCAAATGTAACTCACAAATAACTGCCTATACATGTATCAGATTTAAAAACATTTCATTACAGTTGTATGAAACAGTAAAACTTGCACTTTGTAACTTTCTCCATTAGTCTTATATTCTTTTCTGAGACAATTAAACAAACTGGAACAAATATGCCAGAATTGTTATGCTCTTTATATACTTCCTAATTATTACTAACTTGTTTTACTCTCACAGTTCATGGGAGAATGTAAAGGCTTGACACACCACTGTATAAGTGCTGGGTGTGACAATACAGCCAGTCAAATTTATAATGGCTATGATACTTCAATGTGGCCTACCGTATTTAATGCGGCAACGTGCTTCTCGCATATGAACAACAATGAAGAGAATACAACAATGAATACCTCTCAAACTGTAATCTTCCAGCAGAGATACAGAAGAATAATCAAGTTCAAAAGCTTGTATCAGAGTTAACATCAAGCGGTTTAGGTGAGATGCTGAGCTCAACAGATGAGGCATTCTTTTAAATCCCAAGAGCTTTATGTAGCCAGCCAGTAGTTGCAATGCTGCTAATTGCTGCAGGTCATCTGCAAACAATATCACAGCACATTCACTTAAATATGTTTACACCAGGCAAGCTAGCTCAAGCAGCAAGACTTGACTTGCAATCTGAGGTGGGCAGATTAAAATTCAGACAAAACACTGGCTATCCTGACTCAGGGTCTGTGTGGTTATCTTTAATCCTTCCAGGGAAATTCGAAGATAGTGTCTGTATTTGGACATGAAACCTTCATTCTGAAAACCTTCCAGTTCACATTCACAAATCATCCTACCATCTGACACCACAGTAACACAGCATTAAAAAAAACATATGCACATTCTCACACTCTGTCTCGCTAAGAATTCTTTTTAATGTTTATCGTCCCTTCTCAGTCTCTCAAGTAATCATTTTTATGGATTAATACAACTTCTTTGTCTATTTATTCTGTAATTTGTCATGACATCTTTGTTATGAAACACCATAAACTGCCATCTTGCTTTATCCATGTGAGGTCTGTATTTCTCCCTGGAACACAGTTTCATTCAGACATGCACAATATATGTTTCTCCTTTACAGAAAGAGACCATACTGAACAACCATACAAAACAACTGGTAAAATTATTTGTTTACACTCAGTGTGATTTCCCACAAAGTTCAACACTCCTGTTATTTGCCGAATACTGGCCAGTGACAGCCTACCTCTGACTGAGTGCTACTGTTGCTCATCAATTATCCTGTATGTGGTGACCTGACTTACAGCACAGTTTTGTACACTGGGAGGTCTTACCATAAGACCAACTTAATCCAACAAATCATAAGTAGCAAAAATTTCCACTCTAGCAACACAGAAAACTCCTGCAAGGCAAAATAGGTTCTTGTGCATATACTAACCTGTTCCATGAAGAATCCTTGGTAGTTTTGTCACCAAGTTATAGAAATTATCTTCTAGGATCTCCAAAAGGGTCTTTCCATACTGTGCTTCACATTTATCAGAGTATAACTTCAGTCCATTTGCAGCTGCAGCAGCAATCTTCTCATTCTCATCTTCAGAAAGCATGATGATAACTTCAATCAGGTACATTATAGATGGTTCCATGTTCCTGCAATGAGTACTGTAACTACAATAGATGCTTTTAGAGTTGCATTCTGTCTGGTAATTTAGTATAAGCAAAGAGTATTATTTTCATAGAAAAATGAAACAGCTGTAATATTACGCACCTTAAAAAGAATGTTGTTATTCAGTTATGCTGGTTCAACTATGTATGTTACACTGAATCAAATGAGATGGCATAATTGTAAATAATGGTAAGTAGCTAAAGGTCTGTAAAGAGGCATCTGTCTGAAAAGAACTGAGGAAAGTGGCACAACCTCATGAGCACTGTTGGCAGCTTTCTGTGGTTACTTTTTTCTCAACAGAAGGTCAGGTTATCATCACAACAACAATTTTTCTGGCAAAAGAAGACATAGGATGTAAAACTTCCATGCTCGTAATCACCAACACATTCACTGTTTACTTCTCTCTTATTTAAATTTTTTTTTTAAATAAATGTGTAACCTTTTAAGTGAAAATTAAGTTGGACAAAAATACTGACACCCATTTTGTCAATAAAAAGAAACCTCCACCAATTTCAAATGCTTCTCCAGCAGTTCTCCCCTGCAGAGTATTGGTTAGAGACACAGTACCCCCCAAAACTATATAAATTATGGTTCATTATGCTTCACAATCTGAACAAAACACAATTTCACTTCAAACCAAACAGTTCAGTTTGATGGCACTATGCTTCAGTGTGCTTGATCACACTTTCCTTTGGTTTTATATTACATTAAATGTGTTCAAACACATTCAATTTTTAATGCTGGCCTAAGAATTTTACTGGTCTATGCATCTGTCAATTTTTATTCGAAATCAAAAGAAGCTTTTGTAACACAAAAAATAAAAACAAGGGAAGCACTCCTCTAAGCAATTCATGCATGTATAAATGGATCCTGTCACGTCCACAAACCATTATCATTTGGTAAAATGCCTTATCGAGAAGGAAATGTTAAATGCTGTAGGGTTCAGCAACTGGAAGTGACTTTGGATGGAAAGAGTTCAACACATGCCAAGTTTGCTTTGAATTACGTAATGCCAATTACAAAATTACTTTGAATTGTGTAATGCCAATTACAAAATCAGAACAAAGAACCAAACCTGCAGCATCGAGACAGAAGCACATGACATGATGACATCAGTGCCATTCTCACTTTCCAGTGTGAATGACGCTGAACCATGCCAATAGCTTGTGTTGAAACAGCCAGTTTCTCTGCAGCAGCACGATACCATTGAGTGGTGCGACTCTTTTCTTGTAGGCTATGTAACATGGATTCCCTAGAGCAATCTTGCCATTTGATTTCTAAAGGGTCTTCTTGCACAACTGTTGTGGACGGATTTATACTGCACTGTATATCAAGATGTAGTGAAGCATCAGAAGCATCAGTATCTTCCATCACAAGAGCAATTATCTCTCCCCATGCTTTTACAGCAAGCTGAAACATACAGATATGCAACAACAGGAATGTGTATATAAAATCTTAACTCAACCATCATTATACACACAGTGTCACACAGCACCTTTCTTCTTACACCTCTTGGTGGAAATACCAATAAACTGACTGCTTTTTATGCATTATCTGCATGAAGTAAATGGATAATCACAGGTATGGAATGTCATATCTATCTGTTTGCCTGCATGTTTTATCTACAAAACTACAAACATTTTTGACTCACAATGTGCCACCAAGTGTCAAGAAAATTTAATTTTGATTCACACAGCTCTACTTTACTTGAAATAAAAACCAAGCTTTTCATCAATTTCCTCAAACAAGTTTATCATACAAAAATAAACGGACACAAAACATGTAACTGAAATGGACAGACAGAGAAGCAGCAATGCAAACATCCAGTGTTCCTGGCTGTAACAGTATATGAAAGATGAAATATGCACAGATTATCCTTAAATTACATACGTGTTTGTTCAACATGATCTGACCAGTATCTTTAGCTCAAGTATGCATTCAAAATGATGCTGAATGTGTTTGATTGCATATTTGTATTGCTTATTTTATGATAATAATCAACAGATGTGACAATTATACTGTGTCAAATGATAGCATGATTGTTGAACAATGAATTGGCAGGGATGTGAAGGAAAGAACACATAGCCTAACTTGAGGTACTATCCTGGCCCTTGCATGCACATACTAAAGAAAATAACAAACAACTGGTCAGGACAGGTGGTCACAGGCCATGTAAAACTGCTGTAGTTTCTGCAGTAAAGGTGCAGTAAAATTATCGGTTTATGTTCTCAATGCCCATCACTACACAGCACTTGGTCAAACCCTCCCTTCACCAGAGCAGCACCAGATATACGAATGAGAGACCTGGGGATTTACACAAGTCTCCTAACACTGCTAAGGTTTGGCCAAATGATGCTTATGATACAATGGAAACATAAAGAAGGGAAAGTTATCTGCATGCATGCCGGGAAGGCATATGGGGCAGAGGAAAAATAGCTGCACTCATTGAACCTTGGCATAAGATGGAGGTGTGTGGTCAGCTTCACCGTCTGGCCACTTTATCCACAGCAGAAGATCCCCTAGTACCCACTGAATAGGAATCTGGGCAGGCCATAGTGCTGGCCTGCATGTTTTTCGGCAGAAAGGTCTCTTGTCCATTCTCAAATTGAGCCATAATTCCTCAGTTGGGTAGGCAAATATACAGAACACAAAAAACAGGAAACACATACCACTGAATAATAATTAATTTCATCACTAATCTCATTTCTGTTCTCACATACTTAAATTAGGGTAGCATTTTAAAAAGCTTTATTAGACGTTGAAAAATTTTCCTCTAACTGTATCACAGAAACATTAACTAAAAACCACAAACAAAAAAACTGTCTGAATATTAAACTCAGGAAACATTTAAATGGATCAAACTGAATACTGAGATAAATGGTGTGGAACCAGATAGGTTGAATCCAAATTGTGGGTAAATATTGAACAAAAGAACTAAATCTCATACCATTGTTATCTGATGCCCTTGCTTCTCATCAGCAGTAGCAATTCTCTGCAAGCCACTGATTATTCCTGGCAAAAAGAACATTATCACGTCTCCAACTTGATGCCGAAAAACAATGTCATCCTTGTCTGCGTCAATGTGGACTCGAGTAAGAACCATTACACACTCCAAGGCTGCAAGCCTATATATTAGAAACAAATATGATGAAAACACACCCTATTTTGGAATGGATAATGAAGTGCAATGCTGGACATCTGCACGACTAAAAGGAACATAGTTCAGAAACAACATGCACTCATTTGTTTGGGACAAAACACTGAAATTTTGAAGTCACACATTACATCTGGGCTATTTATTTGTCTTTACTTGCATACATCATGCAGTTACATTGGTACTTACAGAACACAGATGATTATTCAGAGAGAGTTTTGAACATAGTCTTAACATAAATTTACCAAAATCAGAGCCATTCCTACACATTATTATACAGTAACAAAAACCAGGTAACAAAAGAAAAATGATCACTAATGTACAATAGCAAGATACAGTTCTACTTGTCTACAGAGTTAAATGAAGTTGCAGGTATTGCACAGCATATAAATCATAAATTACAAACATTTATCCTCAAATTAAAAGCATATGACTGAAAATGAAAATGGATGAAAGAAGTGTGGAGAATGGAAAAGGAGTATACCCTACACTGCTTTAGGTACATAACTATAAAATAAGATATGTGGAATGTTCAATAAAAAAGAAGACTTTCAGTGAAACTGAATGACAATATTGCTGACTGCATGAAGTCAACTGTGACAGTCAGGAGAAGTTCTGCAATTTCCTCACAGAACCCTGGATTTCTACAGAACACAGCTTTGGAATTCCTTAGTTTTAACAGAATTCATTTCTGAAGCATTATCTTAATATTATCAAAAAAGTTTAAATGTCAAACCTTAAAGAACGCAGTTTTTCCCACTGTGCCATTTGGATGGTTATGTAAATCCCCTGACCCAACTTAGGTGCATTCTTTCTGCTATAAAACTCGCAGATAATATCATAAGATGTTCGTTTCAGCAGGCTTATCACACATTCCACGACACTGAGCTTCAGTTCCTCTGGGACATCTCCAACTGTAACATGCAGGCTCCACAGTTATTTGAAAACTTTAGAATTACTCAACTGGCCAACACATTCCCTACCTTTATGAAAACAAATGTATACTACCATGTTTATAAACTCTACTACTGGACCTTATTCTGAGCTATACCCTTCCAATCCATATCAGCACATAATATTTCTCTTTGATTAATTTTAATATTGTTCTTCCTTCTGTGTCTTTGTCTCCCAAGTGGTTTCTTCTCCAGAAACTTTGACTAAAATTCTGTTCCACTACCATCTAATAAAGTATTAAATATAACACGGTTACAGTGCTAAAACTCTATGTTATAATAACTAATGAATTAGTATGACTACATTGCAAAATTTGTATATTCACTACTGTAAGTGCCACTAAAATCTATAAGATTTAATGTTCTGGAACTCTGATGCACTACGGCACTCTCAAAACTGAACTATGGTTTCAGATAACATTCATAACCATGTCATTACTTCCATTCAAACAGAAATCTAGTCATAAGCAATAACAGGTGTCAATTTCACAACCTCCATTAACCATGTAAGTGTACAATAAAACAAAATGATGTAAACATCTATACTAAACCCACAGAAGAAGTACCATGGACAATGAGGATGATGATGCCTGAGGCTTCCCACTTTCTGTAAAATGTTATGTTCCTCTTTAACCCCTCTGGCTTAAGTCAACCAAACCAATGTCCTTGTCAATAGCAAAGGTTACATGTTTATCCCTACCATTATTCCTGCAAATAGAATGGATGGATAAATGAAGGTGAAAATAAGAGAAGTATCCCGGAGGACAAAGCGTGACAGCTGAAGGAAGAAATGGAAGAGGGAAAAACTTCTTTTCATGGCGTCAACATATGACTTCACGTGCAACAAGAAACTAGCAATACACGTTACTTAGTTCAAAATATTAAACCATATTTGTCTATTTCTACTCTGAAGATGATTTACCATTCCCTCTTTCACTCCATTATGTCTTATGGCATAATGTTTTGGGGAAACTCACCACATAGCCCTGTAATTTTTAAAATGCAGAAAAGGGTCATTAGGATACTAATGGGAATTGGTTATAGGGAATCCTGTAGAGAATCATT
>Ga0209737_10003009_pt1 | contig 11779 bp, 10 predicted proteins | sample TergutCu122P3_FD_187284 | JGI IMG/M metagenome (GOLD analysis project Ga0209737, IMG submission 187284) | Cubitermes ugandensis P3 segment gut microbial communities from Kakamega Forest, Kenya - Cu122 P3 (SPAdes) (version 2) | ecosystem: Host-associated > Arthropoda: Insects > Digestive system...
AAGATACACGTCTTCCATCACGCTTGCTTCCGTTATTTGTCTTGCTGGCACAGGCCAGTTGCCAAGGCATTCAAAGCGCCGCGCACAATGGACGGCATTGTGTCGTCAACAAACACTTCGCGAAGAGAAAGGATTTTTTTTCCGGCCAATTTACTTGCAATGCCGAGGCTCATGTCGGAAAAACTCCGCATATCGCTGATAAGTCCGCGCTCCGCGCTGTCGGCAAGCGCGAGTGCGGCTTCCATAAATCCGGCGTAATGGGGTTCAAGAAGGATACGTTCAAGCTTCCCGGCAAGTTCCTGTGCAGAGATATCGATATCGGGCGCAAGCATATGCGGCTTTGCCGGCAGGGTTATGTTTCTTTCCCGCAGCCGCTGAAAAATATCGCGGGAAGCGACGATATTATGCTGTTTTTTGATTGCCTCGCGCACAGCCTGATATGTGGCGCGGGCAATGAGCTCACCCAATTTTGCGTGGCCGCCTGTTAGGCTGGCCCTGGGACCGTCTCCGGCTATGACGAGCACATTGTCCGTTCCCGTCCCTGTAGCCGCTTTTCCGCTATAGCTGCTTCGTATGTCCAAATCCTCAAAAACAGCGGTTTTGGCTTCCGTAGCAGTGATGATGGCCCTGGTCATGGCGGCGGGTGTAAGATGGCGGTTTGTGAGAAGGATGACGTTAATCGTTCCCGCCTCCACATAGCGGCCCGCGTCAAAGGATGCGCGCATGGCGTTGCTGCTTACTCCCGCGGTAACAAGGGCGCCGACGGTCATGCCGTCGGATTCGGCCTGGGCATAGGCCAGCTTGTCCATATCCGCGCCCGTATAAAGAAATGCGGCTGTTTTCGCGTCCAGCCCATAGAGTTTCATAATGCGCGCATTGCTCGCCTCAAGGCCGATGTGGTGCGTCACCGGCCAGCTCGGCTGCGAACTGTAATGGTTGCCGACCGTTGTGATGCCGCTTCGCCAACCGTCAAGGCTGGACAGTATCTGCTGTTCCGATGTGAAGCGAAGTGTCAGCGTTTTAGCGGGAAAATCGAATACGCTGGCTTCGGAGACTGCCGCTTCCGCAAGATACGAAAAGGGGAGCGAAAATTGTTTGCTGGCAAGCACCATATCTTGACGCACCTGATTTGCCTCCTTGGCAAAAGCGTCTGCATGGAGTTCCGCAGAGAGCCAAAGGCTGAACAAGCCGTAATTGCTTGCCGCACGGGAGAGCAAATCCCGGGGGAAGACGAGCACTTTCGCTTGGGAAGCGCCCCATTCCGGCGCGCTTAAGCGTTTTCGCACCCATTCGGGATCTAAAGAGCCGACATAGACAATATCCGGGTTAAATGCCCGCAGTTGTGCCGGAGTTATGCGTATGGCCTGCCCGTCAGCGCCGAAACGGGGCGGCACGCCCCCAGCATGCGCAATCAGTTCATTTTGGAAGGAATCGTCGCCGGGCGCCAGCAGCGCGTCGTCAAGAATCTCCATGATCCGCATAACCTTGGCGGGTTTGCGTCCAACAGTACGCGCCAGTTTTTCCATAGCCAGACGCTGGAAGCCTTCTTCCCGCCTGATGAGCATCTCCGCTACATCAGGCGCATGCATCACCGCTCCGAGACAACGGATATTCGCAGGCGCGTCGGACAGGCGCAAGGTATCCATGTACAGTATCGCAACGCCCTGCGCGACAAGGGGCTCCACAATTTTTTCCTGCATTGGCGCGGCTATGACAAGATCAGGCTGGAGGCTCGCAACACGTTGCATATCGGGATTGGCAAAGCCGCCGAGGATAGCTGTATTCTCAAGCCCCGGCTGCATCCGGTCATGCAGGGTTACACCCGCAAGGGCATCCCCTTTGCCTATGGCTGCAAGGATTTCAGACGCGGAAGGGTATAGGGAGACCACACGCCGCGGCACTGTCTCAAACCTTAGGTGCTGTCCCAGTGGCGTGGTAACTGTGTATGCGGCCAGGGCAGGACAGCAGCACCCCAAGCATAGGCACAAAAAGGCCGTAGACAGCGTTATGGCGTGGCGCGTGATCATGGTATGTACGCCTCGGTTTTAGTAGTCGTAGCGGAGCCCTATCCAGAAGGAACGGCCCGGCATCCGGTAGTCCATAAGCATCTCATGCTTGGCGTTGAACAGGTTGCGTATTTCGCCCTTCAGGCTGAGGGCGCCCGCGTTGTCCCACTTGTACAGGGTCTGGGTGGCGAACAGGTCCACGATAGTCTCGCCGCCGATTCTTTTGAAAGGAGCTTTAAAAGGAGGTTTAAGGTCCATCATGAAGATTGGCGTGGTCAACGCGGAAAATTGCTGTTGCCGGTTGTACCCGTAATAGGTCGCGCGCAGGTCCACGCTCAGGCCAACATCCGGGTGTTTGAACTGCACTCCGTAGGTCATGGTCGTATCACTGACGTTGGGTACATCCCTGTATTTGCCGTTCTCGTCCTGGCCCCGGCGTTCCAGCAGATGCGTCAGATTGACATAGGGCCGCAGCATGAAGGGCCAGCCGAAGGCTTCGCCGATATCGTAGCTGGCCTGGGCTTCAATCCCCCGGTAGTAGGCTATGCCGCTCATGTTGTAATATTGCCTGTCGCGCCCCGTACTTGCAGGGTCGACTTGGCGGGTTCCGATCTTGTTCCGGTAGTCGGTGGAAAAATAGGTCAGACCCAGGTTCAGTGAGTTATAGCGGACGTCAAAGCCCGCATCCCAGCCTATGCCCCTTTCCGGCTTCAAGTTGGAATTGCCGATGTAACGGTACATCCCATCGTAGTAGTTCAGCAGTTCCTGATGGCTGGGCACTTGGTAGGATTCGCCATAATTGGCCCGCAGGGTCAACCATTTTAGGGGATTTACGGCTACGCCCACGGAGGGGCTGCTATGGCTGAATTCCTTGCTGTTGCTCGGCGTGGTGGCGTTGTCATAGTTTACAAAATGCATGCCGAAGAAGGCGAAGTCGGAGACGTCGCTGTAGTTGTCGCTGGATTTCACGAAATATTTGTCATGGCGCAGTCCGCCACTGATGATGAGCATGTCGTCAAAAAAGGCCAGTTTGGCGAGCAGAAAGCCGCCGAGCACGTCATAGGTGCTTGATGCGTTGGCTTTGGCGCGGTAGGAAGAGTCGGAAGGCACACCCATCCAGGGGGTGGTGTCCAAAGAGTTTATGTAGCTATCGCTCCTGTAACCATACCTCTGCCAGTCTACGCCGCCGGTCAGGGTCAGGAAACCCTTGGTGAAGCTGAGCTGCCCCTGTGCACCCTGGTATTCCGTCTGGTATGTCGATTTTATTATGCTGTAGTCCGGGTACGGCATATTTGATATTTTATTGATGCCGCTTTCGTCGCTGTCGTAGTAATTATTCATGCCCCCATAGTAATAGCGGGCTTTCCAGCTCAGGCCCGCGTCCTTGTACCCCCCGTCGTAGGTCACGTCCAGGGATCGGTTATAGCGGTTGGTATACGTGTTGCGCGTGTGCTGGTAATCAGGAGGGCCGGCGGGGAGGTGGTAGTAGTAGGGGCTGCCCATGCGCTGCCCTTCCATGCCATGCAGGGTGACGCCGAGGCGGTGTTCCTCCAAAAAGCTGAAGCCCGCGTTGAGGCTGTAGCCCACGAGGCTGCCTATGCCGGTGTTTTGATAGCGTTTGAAGGTATTGCTCTGATAGTCCTGGGTTGAAAAGTAGGAAACGCCGCCGGAGAAGTCAAAGGGGCCGTAAGCCCAGGATCCTTCGCCCAGTGCCCGCACCGTGTCCCAGGAGCCGTAGCCGCCTTCCGCCGAGAGTTTGGGGGTCGCGCCGCCGCGTTTGGTGATGACGTTGATAACCCCGCCGATAGCGGAAGAGCCGTACTGCACCGAGGCCGGGCCACGGACGATTTCGATGCGCTCCACATTGACCAGGGGCATCATGCTGAGGTTGGACGTGCCCGCGCGGCGGCCGTCCACCAGCACCAGCACCCCGCCCTTCAAGTCATAGCCGAAGAGACTGGAGCGCTGGCCCCGCATGACGGGGGTTGTGGTCGCCTCGTTGCCGCTGCTGGATGCGTCAATCTGTATCCCGTAGTTGCGCAGCAGGCTGCCCATGTCCTGGTACTGGTGCTTTTCTATTTCCTCACGGGGGATTACAGTCATGGCCTGGGTGACCGTGGTGATCTTTTCCGTTACGCGCCCGGCCGTTACTACAACAGGTTCCAGTGTTTGCGGCGTTTGTGCCTGTTGTTGCGCGCCAGGTGTCTGTGGCGCCTCCTGCGCCTGCGCCTGTAGTGCGCCAAGCAGGCACATCGCACATGCCAAGGCTGTGATGCGTTTTTTCATCTCTCCCCTCGTGATTTGCTCAACATAAAAAACAATAAATCACCTAAAAGTGCTCACCATTCTTGCCGATCCTGAAAAGAACCCAGAGGAAAAACGGGCCGCCAATAAGCGCGGTAATGATGCCGATGGGGATCTCCGCCGGCGCCAGCATGACGCGGGAAAACAGGTCGCACATGACCAGGAAGCATCCACCCAGGCAAAACGCGGCCGGCAGGAGCGTTCTGTGCGTCCAGCCAAACCATATGCGGCAGATATGCGGGATGATCAAACCGACAAAACCGATAGGTCCGGTTAATGAAACTATGGTTCCCACGACGATTGAGACAAGGGCGAAAAGATATACTTTCGTGCGCGCTGTGCGCACCCCCCTGCTGGCTGCAAGCTCCTCTCCCGTTGCCAAGAGGTCAATTTCCAGCGCAAAACGCCGGATGACAAAGGCGCCGGCAATGACAACAAAAGCGAGTTCCGCAATGCGGGCCGCTTCCACCCCCGCAAGGGAGCCCATAAGCCAGTGCATGATGCGCAGGGAATCTTGTGAATCGCTGAGATATTGGGTAAGCATGACAAGGCTGGAAAAGAAAAAATTAATAATTACCCCGGCCAACAACATGACCAAAGTTGAAAATCCGCCTTTTGCCCGTGTAAGGAGAAACACCAGCAGCATGGCGAACAGCCCTCCGATCAAAGCTGCGCCAAGGCTGCCCGCACTGCCCAAAAAAGGCGCCATCGCGCCCAGCCGGAAATAGACGGAAGCGCCAAACGCCGCTCCGCTGGAAACCCCAAGGGTAAATGGCGTTGCGAGAGGATTGCGGAGCAATGCTTGAAAAACCATGCCGCTTATGGAAAGTCCCGCTCCTGCCAAAAAGGCCGCAACAGCGCGCGGCAGGCGTAAACGCCAAAAAATTTCCGCATCCGGATGGCCGGAAATCAGGATGGACTTTGGCGAAATGGCGCTCATCCCCCAAAACGGACTGCACAGGCATAACGCAATGCTAAGCGTCATCAGGCATAACCAGGCGTATTTGCGTTTCATGCCGCTACCTATTCTTCCGCCAACAAGACAGGCTTGCCGGTTTGAGGGTGCCGCAAATATATGAACCGGTGGCCGAAAGCCTCTTCAAGAACTCCCTGTTGTTGTAATTCTTGCGTGGAACCAAAAAAAAGCTGCCGCCCCTCGCGCAAGACGAGGGCATATCCTCCCATGCTCAGCGGATGATTCAGGTCATGGGTGACCGTAATTATGGTCATGCCATGCTCATGATTCAGCCAACGAACGAGTTTGTTCAATTCCACCGTATGTTTCGGGTCCAGAAACGATGCCGGTTCATCAAGCAGCATGATCTCTGTTTCCTGTGCCAGGGCAGCCGCTAAAAACGCCTTTTGCCGTTCTCCCCCTGAAAGAGTGGTCATGCGCCGCGCCGCAAATGCTTCCATGCCTGTCAGGTACAGCGCTTTTTTTACAGCCTCGGTATCCGCCTTTCGAAAAGCGCCGAAGGTGGAGACATAGGGATAGCGGCTCAGGCGCAGCAATTCCTCTACTGTGAACGGCGGAACCCAGCCTCCGGCCTGGGGCACATAGGCAATAACCGCCGCCAGAGCGCGCTGGTCATAGGACGCGAGAGAGCGCCCCTTGATGCGGGCTCCGCCTTGAGCACGTCCCTGTTCGTGTACCCGCATCAAGCACTTCAAAAGGGTGGACTTGCCAGCTCCATTGGGGCCAAGCACGGAAAGGTATTCACCTTTTGATATAGAAAAAGTGATATTTTCAAGTATATTATAGACATTGAAGGCAAACGAGAACTGGGTCAGATGCAGCATGGCCTACTCCATCATACCCGGCGATAACGGCGGATGAAATGCGTGCGACAGCTTGGACAGGGTTTGATACGCCCGAGGACCGGGGACAGAATGTGCTTCGTCGGTCAACAGATGCAGGCGGTTATTTTTGATTGCAGAGACGGAAGAAAGGCTTTGCCAGTCGCGGCGTACTGCCTCCATGTCTTCCGATGCCGGGATAACATCAATAATAACTTGAGGATCAAGAAAAATGATGGCTTCACGCGATAGACGTGGAAAGGCCAGTTTTCCCGTATAGACGTTCCGGCCGCCGGCTGCATCGATGAGTTCGCTAAAGAATCCATCTTTTCCAATGGCATGTATTTCCGTGATGTAGCCAAGGCCCTGATACGAATGCATAACGGAAAAAAGTACGCTGGGCCTGGGCCGCTCCTGAGCCCGTCCGTATGCCTCGGCCAGGCTGTTGCTCATAGCGGCAAGGACGGCATGGGCTTCTCGTTCATGCCCTGTGGCCTTGCCAAGCACATCAATGGCATCCATAAGGCCAAACAGGGATCTGGTGTCCAGAGGCAAAACAGGCAGGCCAAGATTTTCAAGTTCCTTTTTGTTGCGCTCTTTGTCTCGCGGCAAGACAACCAAATCCGGGCGCAAGCCCAGTACTGCTTCATAATTGACATCAGCAAATCCAGCTACTTGTGGTTTTTTGCGCACATCCGGCGGATACGCGCAAAATTGCGTTACGCCCACAACTTGATTGCCCATGCCAAGGGCATACAGCGTTTCTGTAATGCTAGGGGCTAGTGAAACTATGCGAGTGGGATTTGGCGAAGGTGCGGGAGGGCGCATCGCGTCATCCAGCGCGTAACGCGCCCATATCGCGAGAATGAAGAGCAAGCCAAGCAGAGCATAATATGAACCGGTTCTCATGCCAGACAAAACCGACTTTGGTGCATACGTGTTTTCATGATGCACAAGGCGTCATCCGGCATAAAAAAAGCGAACCCTCCCCAATGGGGGGATCCGCAATACCGTTTTCATTGCAGCCGGATTCTCCAACCGTACCACGAGCTGGAAATCATGAAGCAAAAAGGCAGGTCTTCTGGCTTCCGGATCAAACAACTATCCACGCCTTCCCATTCCGTTTGGAACAGTGGCCGGCTAAGCCATGTGAACAGTTTACCGGTTACAGCGGCGGGTCCGCAACGGTTTTGCACCGTTTTCCCTTTTATCCAACGAGTGTTGGATACCTTTTCTTCACATACAATTACGTTGGCTTTTTACCCAATGTCAATCGAAAAATACCAAAGACGAAAAAAGCTCTCAGATTTTCATCTAAGAGCTTCATTATCCTTAAGGTATGCTCTGGGGTACGCGTTTGTGCCGCAAGAGCGCCTGGATAGGCTTCAAAAAAAGATAGACCTGTTCATCCTATTGATTGGGCTTGATCACCACATCGCCTCCCGGCAGGTATTGCACGGCTGCATCCAGGAAGAACACTTTGTCGGCTATTTCCGGGCGTTTGTCCTTAACCATATAATAAGCCGTTCCTGCGCGTTTGCCCGCCGCGCACATGAAAACTATGGTCTTGTCCTTGTGGAAGTTTTTGAGTTCGCCTTCGAGGCTTGTCGCAATGGGCACATTTGTGGCTTCGGGCAGATGCCCCATGGCGAATTCGCCCAAGGTGCGCACGTCAATAACCACAATTTTTTTGTCCTTGGCGTCATTAAGAAATTTTTTCACATCATAGGCGCCTTCTTTGGCTTGGGCCGGCGCCGCGCCTTCAATGCTAACTTTGGCTATGGCAAGGGAGCCAAAGGCCAGGACAATAACCAGGGCCAGCATGAATTTTTTCAGCAAGTTCGCAGTGTGCATCAGGTGTCTCCTTCGAGTAGGGGTTAATGGTCCAGAAAGGTCATTTCCAGTTTGCGTGATGGTGTTTTGCGTACTCCTCCGGCACGTAACCACTGAACATGGATTTCAATCCGGGGCGTTCTTCCGGCACGGCCAGGGTCATGTACAAATGAACCAGCAGGCCGGCCAGGGCGAGGCCACAGGCGATATAGTGCATGGTCACGCACCAGCCTATAAGCCCCGGCGGAGCAATGCCCAGGGCCATGATCAGCCCCGTGGCGACCAGCGTCATACCCGCAGCAACGCTTAGCATGCCGAAAGCCTTTTGCCCCATATTATAAAAACCCTGTGGCGGCAGTTTCGTTTCAAAACCCAGGGCGGCTGCCCGGCGCTCGCCCAGCAGCATGATTGCCGGTTTACGCCGCAGCCAGGCAAGATCGCCGGGACGAATCGAGAATATCTCACGGAGAAACGAAGCGGCGCTTTTGGCATTGGCCGCGATATATACAACAAACATTCCCATCCATATGCAGCCGAGAATGATATGCACGCGCAAAAGTCCGCTCCCGCCGCCAGCCAGCTTTCGCACTGCCGCTGTGTAGCCGTCTCCGAAGGGCGCGAATTCCCCTTGCAGCAGTCCGGCGCCACTAAAAAACAACAGCAGCCAGAGCAGGGCATTGCCCCAATGCATGCAGCGATCCGCAAGGCTGTGTCTCATACGTTCATTCATGGCCGCCTCCCTGCTGTTGTGCGTCAGCGTCTTTCAACAAAACCCTGCGCGTCAGGGCGGCCAGCAGGCCAAATCCGACCAGCCCCACCAGCGCCTTCACCGCCGGGGCCGCGAAGTTGCTGAGAAAACGCAGAGAGGCAGGCGCCTCGGGCTTGCGCATCCAGCTATCCGGCGCGGTTTCTTTCACATAGAACATGGCCGGGCGCGTGGCTACGCCCGGATATTCCAATTGCACGAACTTGGCATTGGCCAGACGTATTGCCGCCTCGCTGCCGGGATCGTCCAAGTCGCCGAAAGCCCGCGCCTTGGTCAGGCAGGTGCCCACGCAGGCCGGTTCCAGCCCTTGGGCGCGACGCGAGGCGCAATAATCGCACTTGTCGGCCACACGGCGTTTTTCATGTATGTAGCGGGCGTCATAGGGACAGGCTGGAACGCAACTGCCGCAGCCAATGCACAGCCCTTCGTCGATAAGCACTTCGCCTGTTTCGGATCTGCGCCAAGTGGCCCCCGAAGGGCAGGCCGCCACGCAGGTAGGGTTTTGGCAATGCATGCATGCCCCTGGCTGAAAATGCCCTCCGGGCCGTGGAGCGGAATACTCCGGCAACTGTATCTTGATCCAGTTGCGATGCCGCCCCGGCGGCACCTCATTGGCTGTGGAGCATGAAATCACGCAGGCCTTGCAGTCTATGCAACGCGAGGAATCTATAACCATGGCCAGCTTCATGTTATTTACACCTTTCTCACACGCACAAAAGTTTCATGGTGCGCCGCATTGCCGGAGACGGCGTCCATGGCGTCTTCCATCAATGCCACGATGCAGGCTCCATTGTTGTGCTGCAGCGACACATGCGGCGAAAGAGCCCCAAAGCCGGTGTGCATATAAACACAGCCCTTTTCCATGCCGGGATCGAGCCTGGCCCGCAGCCTGCCCTTGCCAACGGAACTGGAGACCTCCACCAGGTCGCCGTCCTGGATGCCTAGGGCCGCAGCCGCGCCAGGATTGATGTCTAGTGTATTGGTAGGCACATAGGCGGCCAGGATGGCGTTATTCTGCGACGAGGCATGGGTGATGAGGGCGTTGCGCCCGACGATGAGGCGAAAGCCCTCGCCCTGCTTCGGGCGTACATATACCGGCAGGGGATCCTGCTTCCGCTTTTCGTACAGGCCGCTCCAGAGGTCTATTTTTTTGCTGGAGGTTTTGTAGCTTGCCTTGCCTTCATACAATCCGTAGAGCGGCGTATCCGGGATATACACGCCTTTTTCCGCAAGCTCGCGCCCGGCCCTTTCCGTGTCTGCGCCCAGACTTTTCAACTGGGCCGCGCGGAAGCCGTCCACGCTGAAGTTGAAATGCTCGCCAAGCCCCATGCGCTCCGCAAGACCTTTAAAAATATCAAAGGGATTGCGCGTATCATATAACGGAGGCACCACCGGCTTGCGCCACACCACGCATGGCCCGGCGGGGCCGCCGGGAAGCACCTGGCAGGGGTCGTCGCGTTCCAGATAGGTATGCGCGGGCAGCACCAAATCGCTCATATGCGCCGTATCGCTCATAAGAATATCTATGGTGGCGATAAACTCCATCCTGTCGATCATGGCCAGAGTTTTTGCCTGATCCGGAGCCGTCTGCATGGGGTTGGTCTTGAAAACCAGCCATCCGGCGGCCGGATAGGGCTTGCCCGAAATAACCCCTTCCCGCAGAGGCACAAAGGAGGCTTCTTCCTTGAAAGGCAGGGGGATACGGCTTTCGTCGAGGCGTTCTGACGGATTGTCGTCGTACCAGGGCATTTTTTGTGGAATGCCCCGCAAGCGGAAAGGGGAGGGGACCATAAGCCCGCCCCGGCAATCGAAATTGCCGAGCAGAGCATTCAAAATCGCCCAGCCGCGGCGTATTTGCGTGGAATCGACATAATCCGACGTGCGGCGGCCCGGATATACCAGGGCTCTTGGCGCTGCCTGAGCCATTTCGCGAGCAACGCGGACAATGCGCTCCGACGGAAGCCCGGTTTCTCCGGCGGCCCAGTCCGGGGTGCAGCCGGCCACATGGGCGGCCAGCCTGTCGAGGCCAAAAGTATGTTCCTCCACCCAGGCCGCATCATAGAGTTTTTCGGTGATGATCACATGGATGAGAGCCAAGGCCAGGGCCAGATCCGTGCCCGCGCGTATTTGCAGCCAGTCTGTAGCCAGGGCGGCGGTTTTGGTGCAGCGCGGATCCACGACACAAAGCTTGCCGCCTTCTTGAAGCATTTCCATGAGATCGGAACTGTCCGGCGTAACCAGGGCTTCAAAACGGTTAGAGCCGGGCATGAGCACATAACGGGCATTGCGCAGGTCAGGCATGACGACTTCGCCAAATGTATCCAGGTAGGCCCGGTGGGTGCTGAACAGGCAAACAGACTCCTGGGTGGCGACATTGTGCGAGCCGAAGGCCTCCGCAAATCGACGGGCGAAAGAAGTCTGCATATCCGAGCCAAAATAAAATACCACGCCGCAACGGGTGTATTTTTTGGCTATCTCAAGATAACGTTCCGCCGCCAGATTCAGGGCATACTCCCAGCTTACGGGCTTCCAGCGGCCTTCGCCGCGTTTGCCGACGCGCAAAAGCGGTTCGCGCAGTCTGTCTTTGTCATAAAGCTGGCCCATGCCCGCAGCGCCCCGGCCACAAAGCATGCCCCGCGATTTGACAAAATACGGGTTTGGGTCCAGCTTTACCACCCGCCCGCCGCGCAGGCGCGCGATGGCCCCGCAACGGTTGAAGCACATGTCGCATGCGGTAAAGGCCGAAGCGTCATATCCCGCCCCGCCTTTTACGCTCGCGGCATGTACTGCAGCGGGAGCGATCGGAACAATCGTGCCCGCGCAGGCCGCGCCAATAGCGGCAGCGCTGGTTTTAATAAAGGTGCGGCGGTTCATTGAGTTGTCGGTAGTCATACTCTTTCCTTGCGGCGCAGTACGGTGGATAAAGGAACCAACCTGGTTCCGTGCCTCAGCTTCACTTCGTGGGGTTGGGCGAGTCCTTGGCTCCCCCGTGCAGATAGCTGAAAATATCATTGAGATCCGCCGGTGAAACCTTGTCCTGGAACTTGGCGGCGCAAGGGAGCTTGGCCAGATT
>Ga0209737_10003011_pt1 | contig 11774 bp, 6 predicted proteins | sample TergutCu122P3_FD_187284 | JGI IMG/M metagenome (GOLD analysis project Ga0209737, IMG submission 187284) | Cubitermes ugandensis P3 segment gut microbial communities from Kakamega Forest, Kenya - Cu122 P3 (SPAdes) (version 2) | ecosystem: Host-associated > Arthropoda: Insects > Digestive system >...
TTTGCGTTCCCATTGCATCAATCGTTATGATACAGCCTTTTATATCAAGTAAATCCAAAATCTCAGGAATGGCAGTAATTTCATTACTTTTTGTTTCTGTTTTCAATTGACCGAGACATATATTATTTTCAACACTCCAGGCATGAACCAGATGAATTGGCGATGTGTTGTGAAAACTGTCCTTTGAACCGCGAACTGTCTTTCCGTCAATAGCTACAACATGTTCAAGAACTCCACTGTTTTTTAAATTGTTCGACCACTTAATAAACAGACGTTCAAACTGCTTGGGGTTGAGTATGGAAAAGACACGATTAATCGTGTCATGGGAAGGAATACCGTTGGGAAGACTTAACAGTTGCTTGAGAAAGTCATAATTTGTTTTTCCGAAAAGTTCTATCGAATCATAGGATTCTGCTCCACACAGTACTGCAAGAATGCTTAAAATGATGATATCCAATAACAAATGCTTCTTTTTCCTGTTGATGCGCGGGTCGTGCAGTTGTCTAAATGTTTGATGAAGTGATGTCATGATTTATTTGAATTTGTTGCCAAAGATACAAATAAATTATAACATTATATGTCTGTATATCATAAAGTTATCAACACATCAGACAAAAAACTGTTGATAACTGCCGAGTTAACAAAAAATTATAAAACATTCAATGTCAGCCTGTTGAAAACTTGTTAATAACCATGCAAAATTTAATTTTTTGATGCGTTGGCCCTGATAAAAGATACAGGTCGCCGTCATTGCGAGACCCCAAAGATTGCATCAAACAGGCGAAAATGACAAGAAAAAAAATGTCATTCTGAACGAAGTGAAGAATCTCTGCTGTGGCTTACCTTTCGTTACGATGCGATTCTTCACTTCGTTCAGAATGACAGGGGGAGGAAGGGAAAGAATGACAGATAGCCGGTTTGTCATTAGTAGCAGAGCGAAGCAATCCAGACATATATAACTTGTAAATCATTTTGTTCTTGTATAGTATGAATAATGCAGGTTAAATTGTTCTATCATTTGTTGGGGCAAAGTTCCTATTTTCTTAATAAACCGCTTATTATCAATTGCCCTTATTTGGTCAATCATCACATCGCAATTCTGATGCAGGTTTGGTTCCTATTTGCGGATTTAAATCGGCAAGCCAAATTTCATATTGTTTACAACTCATCTTCTATGCTTTCAAATTCTTGCAACACTTCCAGCGATGATACATGCACCGCCTTTGATTCCTTTTGTAAAACTTTTTCGAGCAATAATCTTTTTTGGATATGATTATAATACCTCAAAGCCTCATTTATATATCTATTACGCTGAATTTGATTTCTTAACAGTATTGCTTCCGTTTCTTCAAAAACCAATTCTTCGATTTCTAATGATATAGTTTTCATCATCGTTTTGTTATTAATTTGAGTGCAAAGGTACATGAAATTTCCGGAATTACACACAGACGGATAAAAATTAGTTTTTGGATTCCGCCACGCAAGCTCGCGGCTAAAGGCGTTCCTCGCAATGACGGTGCTCATCTCACGTCATTGCGAGGGCGATAGCCCGAAGCAATCCAGAAATTTATAGGGGAAAGATACGATTTTTCGGTTTAAAAAAAGACCGGTGAAAAATATCACCGGTCTTTTTTGGTGTTCGGAGTTGAACAAGCCGAACGGAGTCGTTAATAACCCGGATTCTGTGTCAGATTCGGATTACGTTGTGTTTGCGATAATGGGAAAGCCCACAACAGATTGTTGACGGAGAATTTTTTAGTTGTAAATTCAGGGCCTACTGTTGTAATATCCACAAATTGAGCTGTGCCTTTTGGTATCGAACTGTCCATGGCATTTGTTTTGGGATATAGTCTGGTCCGTTGAATCATATTCCATTCTTTCCACTCAAACACCAATTCACGGTATCTTTCCAACCATACCTGTTTGATAAACTCATCTTTTGATAGTCCGGACAATTGCGATGTAATCGTTTCTTTCGATACTCCGCCAAACTCATAAGCTCTTGCACGGATGGTAGCCAAAGCATCTACTGCCTGTGCAGTTACGCCCTCAGTCTGAGCAATGGCTTCTGCAGCAAACAGATACATCTCAGCCAACCTGTAGAAAGCCCAATGACGTCCTGAGCTGTTTTCATTCTTTACGCCACCCCAGTCATAATAGAAGTAGGGAGAAGGCGTATTTCTTTCCGGATTCGGTAATAAACTACCATCCCTCTTGTCAAATGAATTGGCGAAGAATTGCCTTTCTTTCATACGCAAGTCGACAGCTTCATCATACATAGCCAGATAGCGGGGCATCGGTTTGTAGGCATTGTTGGTCAATGTTACCCTGCATTCTGCGCTACCCAAAGCTCCCACTTCCAATGGCCAGGCATTTTGATTGATTCCATTATTAGTTATACCACCTGTAAACTCCGCCGCATATATGTATTCAGGAGAAGAAGTCGTCTTGCGACCGCCGGGAGAAGCTGCTTGTACATTGACACTACGTAGTTTGTTATAAGCGCTCAATTCTTCAAAATCCTCATTCGTTTCTAATGAATAGAGGGATGCATATGCGCCTCCGGGGAGGAATTTTTTGGCTTCGGTTGCAGCCGCCGACCATTTGGAAGCATCATTTACCGGAAAACCGGCCATTTGAACATATACATCAACCAAGTAAGCCGAGGCAACTGGAGCGGTAATACGCATGTTGTTGCTGTATTGAGATCTAACAGGCAATCCGCTGATGGCAGCTTGCAAATCCGGAATAATTACTTGTTCATAAATGGTTTTGGTATCTGTTTTTGGAACAGTCAAATCATCTGCAGCAGTTTGTGGAGTAAGAATCATCGGTACATCGCCAAAATGTTTGACTAAATAGAAATAGTTCTGTGCTCGGAAAAACCGCGATTCATTGATAAATCTATCACAATCGCTCTGGCTAATTTGGGTTTTAACTAAATCTAATGTGGGCACAACTGTAATAACGGTATTGGCTCTGTAAATCGCTTGATACGGTGTATTAAACAAAGTACCCAATTTCGAATCGCAATTATTGGGCGTCATTTCCAATTGCTGTGTCCATTGTATCCATATTTCCTGGCCCTTGTAATTCAGATTGTCAAATAATCCGGAACTCCATCCACCCAACATTAGCTGGGTACCATCATATACGCCGCCACTTGCCCAATTGTTTGGCCCTACCCTGTACAAATTATTCACAGCAGCTTCTACTGTTTTTGTGGAACTGAAATAACTTTCGGCAGGCATTGAACTCTTCGGCTCTTCTTTCAAGAAATCCGTACATGCCGTAAATAAAAGCGTACCGACACATACCATACTTAAATATATCTTTTTCATATTGACTGATTTTTAAGTGATTTAAAATGTAACATTAAGACCTAAGGTAAAAACGCGAGGCCTTGGATAGTTGAAGAAAAACGCACCCTGTTCAAATACACCACGCGTAGTACCTTCGGGATCGTATCCTCTGAAATTGCTATCGCATAAAACAAACAGATTTTGAACGCTTAGATATAATCTCAATGCTCCTAATCCCAGCGATTTAACCTGTTTTTGATCTATCGAATATCCTAACTGAAATAAATTTCCACGCAAATAGGTTGCACTGGCAATCCAGCGTGTATCACAGTTTGAATCTTGTCCATCAAATGATCCGATTCGTATAGCCTGTACCTGATTAGGCACGTTAGCTGGCTTACCTTCTGTCCATGCTTCAGTCAAGATGGTTCTTAGACCGCTTGTCAAACCAAACCGGTCTTCGGTTGAATGGCTAAAGTCCTGTCGGATATTTCCTCCAATTGAAAACTGCAGTTCGGCAGTTAAATCAAAGTTTTTGTAATTTAAACGGTTGGTAAAAGATCCAGTCCAGTCGGGCATCCCTTTTCCAATCACAGTTTTATTAACAGAGCGTAACGCAGTACCGACGCGGCCTCCATTTGCAGCCACATAAGCGGCATCCTTAATGCCAAGACGTTCGAATCCCCAAAACTGGGCCATCGGATCGCCTACGCGCATGATTACCTGAGCGCCTACCCAGTTATCTCCAACAAACATATCAGCGCCGCCTTCATTCAGTTTTTCAACGCGGTTTGTATTATAATTTGCATTGATTGTAGTGCTCCATTCAAAGTCTTTCGTTTTGGCTATCACTCCTGTTACCATTGCATCTAATCCACGGTTAGAAATTGCTCCAACATTTTTGAATATCGAACCAAATCCCGAAGTATTTGGAATAGGGGCTTCTAACAGAAGATCGCTTGTATATTTATAATACAAGGAAATATCAAAAATTAACCGATTGTTGAACGTATTCAAATTGAACCCAAAATCATACTGAGCTGTTTTTTCCCAGCGCAGATCAGGATTCGCCATTCTGCTTGTATTGGCCGATGGAGATCTTTGACCATTTACTAATACTGTACCAGAACTTATTGGACCTAATGAACGATAGACATCAATTTCACTATTACCTGTTACACCATAACTGGTATGGAGTTTCAACTGATCGATCCATGAAATGTTTTGCATAAAACTTTCGTTCGAAATAGTCCAAGCTAATCCTAATGATGGGAAGAATCCATACTTGTGGTTATCGCCGAATTTAGAAGATCCGTCCACACGAGCTGTAAGCGTAGCAGAATATTTATCATCTAACGAATAGGCTACACGGCCAAAGTAAGAATTAAAAGCCCAGCGTTGATATTCTGATTGCTGCTCATTTTGCTCAGTCCCAGCCGCTAAATTATAAATACCAAAAGCATTGGTTGGAAAATTTCCGACATTGTTTCTTGTTCTGTAATATGTTTCCTCCGACCATTCAGCTCCAGCCATTGCATTGAATCTGTGTCTATCAAGCACTTTACTATAGTTCAAGGTGGTTGATTCCTGCCAGAACAATCTCTCATACCTGTCCAGTTCAACCTGTCCTTTACCACCGTTATCTTGATTGATCACGCCATACGGATAAAATCTTTGTCTGTGTTGCACAAAACCATTGATTCCCAGCTGGGTCCTTAAATCCAACCCTTCTGCCAGATGGAAAGTAAATCCGGTATTCAACGAAATGATTGTACGTTTTCTTAACTCTTCACGGGCATTCAAGTAATGTACGGGATTAGGCCCTGCTTCATAGCCGAATCCATTTAGTTTTGCTGTTGTATTCGACCAACTCTGATCTTCATATTTAACTGGGAAAATAGCGGGCATTTCAATCATCATACGGTTAGCATCCAATCCACCACTTTCAGGAGTATCTCTTTGTGTATTGTAGTTTGCCGACAAACTAATCGAAGTTGACAACCATGGTAATGGTTTGGCATCGTTGGATATTCTCGCACTGATTCGCTTCAAGTAGGTTTGGATCAATAAGCCTTGTTCATCCGTATAATTTAAAAAAACTCCTGTCGAAGACAGTTTACTACCTGTTTGAATAGCCAAAGAATGGTCGTGTGAAATGGCATTTCGCGTAGCTTCCGATTGCCAGTCTGTATCATAGAGCGGAACTAATGTGTTGTCGTTCAAGTCTTTCCATCCTTCAGGATTGAATGTTCCGTTGATACGGAAAAGGTTCTGGTAATTAGGATTCAACGAACTGTTCTGGGCAATATTTGTCCATCGCGTAGTCATAGCAGCTTCTGAAAAACCGCCGTATTTAACAGCATTCTGCATTCCTATTTTATATGCTTGCATATATTCTGCTGCATTTAATGTCTCCATTTTTCTCGCCATTGTCGATACTCTTACATTACCGCTATAAGAAACAGAAGCTCTTTCGTTGCTGGAGCCTTTTTTGGTTGTAACCAAAATAACGCCCTGTGCTCCACGTGCGCCGTAAATAGCTGTTGCAGAAGCATCTTTTAATATTTCCATTCGTTCGATGTCGTTGGGATTCATGTATTGAAAAAGCTCGTCACGCGTCACAATTCCATCCACTACATAAAGTGGATTAGCAACGGCATTGATGGACGAATATCCACGAATGATAACACGGTCACGTGTATTACCGCCCGGCATTCCGGAGTTAATAAATACGTTCACACCTGATGCAATACCCTTTAATCCTGCAAGTGCATTATACGAAGGTACACGTAACAGATCTTCAGATGTAGCAACGGCAATCGAACCTGTCACATCCGATTTACGCATCGTTCCGTATCCCACAACCACCACTTCCGACAGTTGTGCAACATCTTCCGCCAATTGGATATTCAGTACGGGGTTGTTTTGATTCGGAACAGTCGCATTTTGAGTAACATACCCGATCGAAGAGATTCGAAGGGTAGCGTTCCTCGGAACATTAAGGGTAAAAGCACCGTTCACATCGGTCACTGTACCATTTGATGTTCCCACTTGCAGAATGTTTGCGCCGATAATTGTTTCACCGGTTGCCCGGTCGGTAACAGTACCTCTTACCTGCGTTGTCTGAGCCGACACAGCTGACGCAAACGTCATACATGCCAACAGCAAAAGCATTGGCATCATAGAACTTGAAAGTTTTTTTAGTTTAAGAAAGTCATGTATCATAATAACTTTTATAAAAATATTTAATAATTAATAATGTTTTAAAATAAATCGCGCTCAGGCAGTGCCTGAGCGGTCGTTCTGCATTTTTTTCCTTTTATTTTCCCATAGGCATTTTTTAATTAAAAGCGTTCAACAATCCCAAATTTTATCATTTCGTCACATTCGATTCGTCCAATAAACAGCCGCAACAAACAGCCGCAAAAACAGCGCAAACATACGCAAAAGAAATAACATGCAAAAGCATTTTTTAAAAAAAATATACAAATACGCGGGAAAACATAGGCTCTACTTGCAATGAGACTCGATAAATCGACGTCTCTACGGGGGAAAAACATGGATTGTCGCATTAACCAGTACGTCCCTGATTGCTTCGTTCCTCGCAATGACGGCGACACGTACCGTCATTACGAGGAACGCCTTTAGCCGCGAGCCTGCGTGGCGGAATCCAGAAAAAAAGAAAACAAAAGTTGCTGCTTGACGAATAAAAAGAGTGATAAAAATGCAAACACAACGAAAAGGGCACGGATTACAAACGACGCACGAAGCGCGAGCAAAGATTGCTTGAAGTCTTTGCCAAGCAAGAAGGAGTTCTTTTTGTAAAGAGGAAAAAAACATGTAAGCAAAAACAGATGGGCAATGGGCACGGATTACAAATCCGCGCCAGCAAAAACGTCTCTACGTTGGTGCGAGGTTCTATCTTGCTGCCCCTCGTTAGGAAACGAGGGGGTGCGGAACGCAATGACGCAATAGAATCTTCTGACTGTTGACACGACACTACCAAAAATATTTCAACCCTTCATTTTTGTAAAATTTCATTTTATCGTCTTTGCTTATCAATGTATAATTACCTATTATACACTGAAAAATCAACATTCGGTCGAAAGGGTCTTTGTGATTTTCACTGAAAGGTAAATCTGAATAATTGATTGCCTCATTGGGCATTAACGGAATTTGTTCTATGCCCAATTTTTTACAATAATCGGGTATATCTTGAATTTGAAAATTCTCAAAATACAACTTTCCCTTTCCGAATTTGATTGCAATTTCCCAAAAAGACACTGCGCTCACAAACAAATGATTGTCTTTGTCTTGTAATATTTTTAAAACTGGCTTTGACAGTTTATCGTCGTCCACAACAGCCCAAATAAGCGCATGTGTATCCAACAAATATTTTTTCATACCATTCCAAGTTCTTCAGGGGTCATTTCCCAGTCGTCGTGAAAAACCACCTTGGCTTTTCCTTTTAAAAAACCTATTTCACGTTTTTGAGATTTCTCATGTTGATCTGTATTCGGATGATAGCCTTTTAAAAACAACCACATATTATTTACCTTTATTTCATCATCAAGGCTCAAAATTTCGCGAGCCAAACAGGCTTTTTGCGCTTCTAATTCAATTACGCTCATAACTCATTTCTTAAAATTATCATAATTATTTGAATCTACTCTGTTAACTCTTTTCTATTCTGCTTATGTCTGAACTCGTTTTGTGGGCAATTGCTCTATCCTGCCAATTGTATTTTTTACTAAAACTTCCCGTTCCATTCAATTTAGGTTTAAAAATTTACGCAGTAAAAATACGACTTTTTTTCAAATGAATACTTTTAATGCCTAAAAAAGTGAAAAAAAATTACTGATATTTTTTCATGTCAGTCTTGCTGAGTACGGATTACAAATCCGCGCCAGCTTGTAATATCAAAATTTAACCACAATATCCGTATCGGCATTGATGTTGGTCAGGGTGACGGTGCCGTCGGCTGCAATCAACGACGAGATATCTGCATTGTCGCGGAGGATTTTGACGCTTGAAACGGCTTGGCCATCAGGGGGTAATAACTTGAATTTTACGATTCCGTCTACGGCTGCAACTGCTCGTTTGTTGGCATGGCATGATTTACAGAAGGTCTTGTTTGCCGAATTCACATGTCCGTCGCCTTCGACTACGAAGTAAGCCGTTGGGTTGAAGGCGTAAATCTCTATCGCCGACAGTGTAAATGCCGTTGAGGCAGGCGTTTCGGCAATGCCCGGGACGCTTTGTCCCGTAACGCCGCCCATCCTGCCGGCCATTCCGACTGCCGGTGATTTATCGAGCAATCCCGAAGGTGTAATCCTGACATACTGGCCTTTGGCTTGAGCGGACAGGATGATATTCGTCATAATCGAGCCTGCATCACTATTCTGGTGATTTTCAACGATGGTCGTAAACGTTTGGTTGTCGTCGCTGACTTCGATCTTGATATGATCAGGCCTTCCGCGCAGGTTGTGAGCGCGTTGTGAGAATGTGCGGTTCCAGCGAAGCATCAACCTGTCGAAACGCTGCACACTGCCCAGGTCAACGACAAACGCTCCCTCTCCGGCTGTGATGCTTGCAAACGAATCGAAGTTGGAATCGATAAATGTCTTGCCGTTAACGGCTTTTGTCTGTGCATCGGCAGGTACTGCCGTCGCGTTATTGGGATTCGTACCGCCTGTAACCGTTTTATCACGGGCGAGGTTGTTGGAACTGCCGCCAAAGACGCCTCTGTAAATGTTTGAAGCGGCTCGTGCATCGCTGTTTTTAATCATGTTGTTATAACAACTAACGGAAACAAACGCATTTCCCGCTAAATCCGACCGGTTATAGGTGATGTCGACGTCGCGGCTTTCGCCCGGGAATAATGTAAAAAGGTTATCATCGCATAAAACAGGCGCTACGAGTGTCTTTTTGTCGCTTCTTGTATATGCCTTTAATTCAACAGCATACGCAATCTTATCGGTCGGATTGCTGATTTTAACCGTCAACACATTTTTGTCGCCTTCCCTTCGGGTTGCCACCTGCGATGTTTGCAGATCCACCGGCGGAAGTTGATTCAGTTGCGTCAAATCGGCTACCTGATAATTGCCCGACCTGTTCCATGCATGGCTTGCACCGGCCACGTCATTCCGCATCGGCTCGGCATAAGCATTGATACTAAGCGTATGACCCTGAGAGCATTTTAATTCAAGTCGGATAAAATAGACATCCGACGTAGGTCTGACGAGCGAAGATAAAATATCCGAACAGTTCCAAAGGTCTGTGACTCCGTACGCTTCGGATATCTTTCCGTAATAATTTACCTGATAGGGTTCGTAAGCGCCTGAATTATTTTTGATTAATCCTATGGTCTTAGGGCCAAATCGATTGTCGCCTGCTGTCGGATATTCTACCGCCTTGGGAACACCGTCGGGTCGAATATCAATCTTTTTCTCAAGAGGTTTGCTGATTATATTACCGTCTATATCGTAGATCGAAAGCGTGGCAACCGCTCCGGGGTAGGCGTCGAACGTGTTATTGACTACATGGACGCTCTTGTTGTATACATTATATAATATATGAACCGGCTCGTTGCCTTTTCTGGCGCCGTAGGTCGTTCCGTTCGGATTCATATAATAATCGAACTGATTCCAGAACATCACCGGCCATGCATTATTCAACATCCAGTTTACCAAACCGCTCGTGTTTTTATACCGATTGAGGCTCAATGCTTCATATTGCGCTCTTTGCAGGTCGTACTGGAATAGTTGCGCCCGCGTGATAAACTCGTCGAACGTTGCCGAAGCGCCATACGCGCCGTCGATAAACGATACATGTTGACCCAGGTTATTGAAACTTCCACGACATGTGTGATAGTTCCATACATTATAGTTTTCTGCCGAATTATACGGCCACAGGTTGGCTTCGGGCAACATTCTGCGCATCGTTTCCTGAACGGGAATGCTTCCGCCGCCACCGCCTTCGGATATAAAGCCATACAGCCCTTTCGGTTCGTAGTAATACCAGGTGGGTGTCTGGCTGTCGTAGGTCGCATCCATGTGGTGGCCTCCGACCACATCGGTCAGCGTGGCGAGTTTGGCTGAGCCATTGCTGCAGTTGGCGCCCATCTCCAACCAGCGAAGATCGGCTTCGATTTCAAAATACTTCTGTTCAACGTTTTGGCCGTTAACACCCTGACGTGCAATGCTTGGCGGGTCGTCGCTGCCGTTATACCATAATAGCATACAGGCAAAGCGACGGGCGTTGCGCAACTGCGCATACAGCGATTCAAAAGCCACAAAACGCTCTGCCTTGGAGAACATACCCGGACTCTGCCAGCGGTCGCAACAGCACCAGCCTGTCATCAAAAAGATGCCATTTTCGTCCATCAACGCAAGTAAATCATTGTCAAAGAATTTGCCTTCATCACGGATCATATTCATACCCATGTATTTGATATATTCCACTACGGCTTTGTTGGTGTTTTTGTCGTGGCGCAACAACAGGTCAGTTGCGCAATAACCGCCGCCTTTGAGCAGGACAGGCCGGTGGTTTACATAGACCTGCTGCATATTGGACAAGTGGATTTTGCTAATCGTATCTTCATTTTGATTGGCGTAGGGCGATACGTTCACTTCCGTGCTTATTTCGCGGATACCGAAGCGGTGATGCAGCCTGTCGCTCACAACCCCATCGGTTACAAACTCATAATCAACCGTATAGAGAGGCTGATCACCGGAAAGATACGGCCACCAGAGTTGGGGATTCTTCAAGTCTAACTGCTGAAAGTCGGCCGCCCGCATTTCAATTTCCATATTGTAGGCATCGGCCGGAACGCGTATGTTGTCGTTCGATACGGTTGCGACAATGTTTCCTCCGGGGTCTTTTACGACAGCCGAAAGTGTTCCGCTAACAGCAGACGTCGTGAAGTTACTTACATCCACAAAGAAACTAAGGCGTGCAGACTGATGATCGACAGCCACTTTGGAGGCTACAGCAGGATTGGCCAACCGGGCGCTGGCTGTTGTGTGCAAAAAGACTTCACCGGTCAACCCCATCATGTGGTCGACAGGCGCCGGATTCCAGTCGACCCAGTAATATGTCAGGTCGTCGCGATAGACCGGTTTGGTGATTTTGACCTTCACATTGTTTTTGCCTTTGCCGATAGTTACCAAATCGGTAATATCAATGTCGTAGGTACGCATGGTGCCGATAAACTGCGTTTTATAAACGTTCCAGTCGGTGACGCCCAACAAACTTGCCATGCCATCGGTGTGATAATCTTCGATTGGGGCATCAGGATTTAGTAATGTAGGCCCGTTTTTCAGAAAATCTTCGTTGCGTACATTAATGTATTTGTTGCTGATTTTCTTCCCGTTCACATAGATTTCGCCGATATAACTTATACCTTTGAATGTAATGGTAAACCTTTTGCCAGCCTCGCTCGATGGAATCGTAAAGTCGGTGCTGTACCAC
>Ga0209737_10003012_pt1 | contig 11773 bp, 10 predicted proteins | sample TergutCu122P3_FD_187284 | JGI IMG/M metagenome (GOLD analysis project Ga0209737, IMG submission 187284) | Cubitermes ugandensis P3 segment gut microbial communities from Kakamega Forest, Kenya - Cu122 P3 (SPAdes) (version 2) | ecosystem: Host-associated > Arthropoda: Insects > Digestive system...
AATTGCGCAGCAAAAAATACTAAAACAAGATACGCTGCAAGCGGTTTAAAACTATCGGTCATTCCGGCAATCACATCGCCACCGGCTTTATATTTACCAACGGTAAAGCCATACACAGCTCCGGCAGTAGCAAATATTATGAAAAGAAAAGAGATAAATCCTAACAAGACAGGAGAATGGATGATACTCCCGTCGTTCGCTCTCAAAATTCCATTTTCCGGAATCAGAATCGCCATTATAAGAACCATCCAACCTAAGAAAACAAATCCTGCATTTCTCAATCCTTTTTTCTCTAATTTAGTAGGTTGCACGATAGGGTCTCTTTCTACATCTCCGGTATATCTTCCCAAGCGAGGTTCCACCCATTTTACTGTTACTACTGTGCCTAATACGGTGATAAGAATGGCAGAAACCGCCATAAAATAATAGTTTGCCGTAGGGGTTACAACATAATTGGGGTCAATAATTTGTGCAGCTTCGGTTGAAAGCCCTGCTAAAAGCGGGTCAAGCGAAGTGATAAATATGTTGGCAGAAAAACCGCCGCTCACTCCCGCAAACGCTGCCGAAATACCCACAAGAGGATTCCGACCTACCGAATGAAAAATAACGCCGGCTAAAGGAATTACCAATAAATACCCCAAATCGCCTGCCACTTTCGAAATAACAGCAGTAAAAACTACCATTAGTGTAATGAAATTTGGCGGGGTTTTTACTAACATCGCATTGATGGCAGAACGTATCATTCCACTGTTTTCTGCAATACCAAGCCCTAACATAGCCACCATTACAATGCCCAATGGGGCAAAGCTCGTATAGTTGGTTACCATATCAAGAACGATACGGTGAAGCCCATCTCGCGACATTAAGTTTACAACATTTACCTGTTCGCCTGTGGCGGGGTGTACGCCACCCCAGCCTAACCATGAGCCAAGTGCAGACAACACAAGCACCGTAAGCGCAAAAATTCCGAATAATAACGCCGGATGCGGCAAAGCATTCCCGCCTTTCTCGATGTAATAAAAGAAACCTTTTTTCTGTTTAGTAGATAATTTTTCCATAGGGCATATTTACATAATACTATATTTAGTGTAACACATAACTAAAAACATAAACAATTATTGTCTTTATGCAAAATTCCTATTGCTAATAAACAACATTCTTCCCTTCACATCTCAATAGATTAAATAAGTATTTTTGCGGCCAAAATTATTTTCAATGAAAAAACAAGACCTTTATACTTTGCTCGGCGTTGCATTGTTCCTTGCTCCTTTTTTTATTTTTCACGATGTTTATAATGGCTATGAAACAATAAATCAGCAATTTCCGTTAATTATGGCATTTTTTAAATTTGCTATCCTTGCTACTTTTGGCGAAGTGCTGGGTTTGCGCATTCGAACAGGAAAATACAACGCTCCCCATTTCGGCATTATTCCCCGCGCTCTTATATGGGGATTTCTCGGAATGTGGATTGCGGCAAGCATGGGCATTTTTAGAAGTGGTGTACCCGCTTATTTAGATAAATTCCAAATATTTGGAGGTATTTCCGAAGCCATGCAAGCGAGTTTCTCCCTGCTAAAACTTTGCGGCGCTTTCTGTATCAGCGTAATGATGAATACCACATTCGCACCGGTTTTTATGACTCTACACAAAATCACAGATACGCATATTACACAAACCGGCGGTACGCTAAAAGGTTTTTTCAGCAATAAAATCCCATTTACTCAAATTATTTCCTCTCTAAACTGGAAAGTGCAGTGGAGTTTTGTGTTTAAGAAAACCATTCCATTTTTCTGGATTCCTGCGCATACTCTTACTTTCATATTGCCCTATAATATACAAGTGCTCTTTGCCGCTTTTCTTGGTATTTGTTTAGGCGTTATTCTATCAATCGCAGCCAGAAAGAATTAAAAACAGGAAATTCAACAACTCAAAAATGAAACTCCTAACCCTTATTCTGCTCCTTGCCTACACGATATTATTATTCCTAATTTCATGGATAACCTCCAAAAAAGCAAACAACGACACTTTTTTTATAGGGAATCGAAAATCACCTTGGTTTGTAGTGGCTTATGGTATGATTGGCGCCACATTGTCAGGGGTTACTTTTATGTCGGTACCGGGAGACGTAATAAATACGCAATTTACATACTTTGGGCTTGTCATTGGTTATATTCTTGGTTATATCATTATTGCGTATCTCCTCCTGCCACTTTACTACAAACTAAAGTTAACCTCTATTTATGAGTTTCTTGGAACGCGTTTTGGTAAAGAAGGTCAGAAAACAGGTTCTTTACTATTTATTGCTTCTCGGCTAACCGGCTCAGCATTAAGAATGTATCTCACTATTTTTGTGTTACAACTCTTTTTGTTCAACAGCTGGGGCATTCCCATTTGGCTCACTTCTACTCTGATGCTCTTTACCATTTTTATTTATACATTCAAGGGGGGGGTAAAAACAGTAGTTTGGACCGACCTGTTGCAAACCACTTTTTTTCTCGTCGCTCTTGTAGCAACTATTAAAATCATTTTTAGCGAAGTTAATTTGTCATTCAACGAGGTTTTCTCCTCTTTACATACTTCGGGCTATACAAACATGTTTATTTCAGACTGGAAAGCACACCATTTTTTTCTGAAACATATTTTAGGCGGCATGTTTATTACTATTGCTATGACCGGTTTAGACCAAGACATGATGCAGAAAAACTTATCTTGTAAAACGCTGAAAGAAGCGCAGCGCAATATGCTCTCCTTTACGGGTATTTTAGTGATAGTGAAAGCGCTGTTTCTTCTATTAGGCGGTATGCTTTTAGTTTATGCGCAACAAAAAGGGATTGACCTTTCCACATTGAAAAGTGACGAAATCTATCCCACACTCGCGCTGAATCATTTGGGCATTTTAGCAGCCGTTTGCTTTGTAATAGGCTTGATAGCTTCTGGTTATTCCAGCGCAGATGGAACACTTACTTCTCTTACTACTACCTTTTGTTTCGACATTTTAGAAATAAATAAACGCCGCATTTCCGAAAAACGTCTCGCGCTCATCAGAGGTTTGGTGCATGTAGGAATGTCGTTGCTATTTCTATGTGTAATACTCATTTTTACTCACTTTCACAACGATGCTCTTATCCGAATTATCCTTATTGTGGCCGGCTATACTTATGGCCCATTATTAGGACTGTTTGCTTTCGGAATATTTACCAAAAGAACAATAAAACAGGGTTGGTGTATTCCTACTTTTGCCGTTTTGATGCCGATAGTGGTATTTCTTCTCTCTAAATATTCAACAGTTTTTTTGGGTGGATATAGATTTGGGTTTGAACTTTTGCTCGTAAACGGTGGGCTAATGTTTACCGCGCTGTGGGGAATTTCAAAAACAACAAAAAAAGAAAAATTGTTATACGAATAAAACCCTATTTTCGCATTCTATAAACTTAATACATGAAATACTACGAAATTACTATATCGTTTTCTGAAATTTTTCCTTGGAAAGAGATTTTTATTTCACTTTTGGCTGATTTAGGCTGCGATAGCTTTGCAGATGGTGAAACAGAGGAAATATTGTTAGCCTATATGCCTGAAAATGTTTTTAATGAGGAATATTTGAATACTTTTTTTCTACAAGAAAGAACGAAAACCAACTTTCATTATACTATTAAAGAATTAATACAACAAAACTGGAATGCCATTTGGGAATCGAACTATGAGCCTGTATTAATTGCAAATAGATGTTTTATCCGTGCTCCTTTTCATGAGAAAAACACTACGGCAGAATATGAAATAGTGATTGAACCTAAGATGTCGTTTGGTACGGCACACCACGAAACGACCTCTTTAATGATTGAATTTCTTTTAGAAGAAGAATTGCAAAATAAGAGTGTATTAGATATGGGTGCAGGCACAGGTATTTTGGCAATTTTAGCTCATCAACGAGGCGCAACACCTGTAACTGCCATCGACAACGATGAGTGGGCGTACCTGAATAATGTAGAGAATAATACCCGTAACAACGCCGAATCTATCACAGTAAAATTGGGAGATGCTTCTTTATTATCTGAAAATGAAAAATATAACGTAATTATCGCCAATATTAATAGGAATATTTTACTGCTTGATTTACCAGTTTATGTAAATGCGCTACACGAAAACGGAGTTCTATTTTTAAGTGGCTTTTATTTTGGGGAAGATTTGGAAATGATAACAAAAAAATGCTGCGAATTAGGATTATGTTTTGTAACATCAAAAGAAAAAAACGATTGGTGTGCAGCGAAGTTTAAGAAAACAAAAATTAGGAATTAATTCATTATGAACATAGCCATAATCTTAGCCGGTGGTAGCGGCACAAGAATCAAATCGGAAATACCCAAGCAATTTTTAAAAATTAATGGCAAAAGAATCATCGAATATTCGCTCCAAGTTTTTGAACAACACCCGTTTATAGATGAGATTGCTGTGGTTATTCCTGTTTTTTATATCAAAGAAACAAAGAGTATAGTTGCACATAAGGGGTATAAAAAAGTGCAAAAAGTTATTGCCGGTGGGATGGAACGCTATCATTCCTGTTGGGAGGCTATTCAAATGTACGAAAATTATCCTCAAGCAAATGTACTCATTCATGATGCTGCAAGGCCTTGGGTGGATGCTAATACCATTAGCGAAGTGTTGGATGCTTTAAATACTTATAATGCTGTTTCGGTTGCCATTCCTGCCACTGATACCATTTATTATATGGATAACCATTTTATTCAACAGATACCCAACAGGAAATATACCATGCGTGCACAAACGCCCCAGGGGTTTAAGCAATATTTGCTTCAGAATGCTTATAAACAAGCTATTCAAGAGAAAACATTGGAGGCTACAGACGATTGTGGGGTTGTGCTAAAATATTTCCCAAACGAGCCTATTTTTGTGGTTCAGGGCAGTGAAAGAAATATTAAAATAACGCACCAAGAAGATATTCTTCTTTTTAAAACTTCAGTAGGAGGGCATAATCCCAATGTAGTTGTGCGGAGTAATGTTTTTTAACTCCTTTTTTACTTTATCCGAAACATTCAAACTATCAATAAAATCAATCATTACTTTTTTAGTAATAGCTTTTCCTCTTGTAGCTTCTTTTAACAATTCATAAGGGTTTGAAAACTTCTCTCTCCGTAAAATAGTTTGAATAGCTTCTGCAACCACAGTCCAGTTACACTCTAAGTCTTCATCAATTTTTTTATTATTAATGCGCAATTTATTAATTCCGCGTTGCAATGATTTGAACGCTACAATAGCGTGAGCAAAAGGCACGCCGATATTCCTTAGCACTGTGCTATCGGATAAATCTCTTTGCAGGCGCGAGACGGGTAATTTGGCCGAAAATGCCTCACACAAAGCATTGGCAATGAAAATATTCCCTTCTGCATTTTCAAAATCAATGGGATTTACTTTATGTGGCATGGCAGATGAGCCTATTTCTTTATCACTTATTTTTTGGGTAAAGTAATTCATTGAGATGTAAGTCCAAACATCGCGAGCAAAATCAAGCAAAATAGTATTGATGCGTTTCAAGTTATCGAAATAAGCAGCCAACATATCGTAATGCTCTATTTGTGTGGTAGTTTGCAAACGCTTTAATCCAAATTTTTCTCCTAAAAATCGGTCTGCAAAAGTCATCCAATCAATGTTGGGATAGGCAGCGTGATGTGCATTGAAGTTTCCTGTAGCCCCTCCTAATTTACCGCAGAAAGGAATTTCGTGAAACAGCGCCATAATGTTTTCAATACGCTCGCAAAATACCATCCATTCTTTTCCCATGGTAGTGGGCGTAGCAGGTTGTCCGTGCGTATGTGCCAACATCGGCGTATTCATCCATGAATCCGCACCTTTTTGCATACTGTTTCGCAGTTGTTTTATTTCAGGAAGATACACATCAAGATGAAACTCCTTTAATAAAAAAGGGATGGCTGTGCTGTTAACATCTTGCGAGGTTAAACCGAAATGGATAAACTCTTTATACTCGGATAAATGTAAAGCATCGAATTTTTCTTTTAAAAAATATTCAACCGCTTTTACATCGTGGTTTGTAGTAGTTTCAATGTTGATAATTTGCTGTGCATCATTTCCAGAGAAATTTTGGTAAATAAGACGCAGTTTATTATAAACATTAGGGTTAACTGTTTGCAATTGTGGAAGCGGTAACTCGCACAATGCTATAAAATATTCAATTTCAACAAGAGTTCTTGCCCTGAGAAGTGCAAACTCAGAAAAATAATCGGAAAGTGAGGCCACGTGTTGATAATATCTTCCATCAATAGGGGAGATAGCGGTTAGTCGGTTTACATTCATAGCTCAAAAATAGGTTTGCAAAGAAACAAACGGCTACAAAATTTTGTAACCGTTTGACTTCCTTTGTGATTCCGGCAGGATTCAAACCTGCAACCTTCTGATCCGTAGTCAGATACTCTATTCAGTTGAGCTACGGAACCGCATTTGTGGCAGCAAAAATACAGTTTTTTGTTATTCTACAACAACCGAAACGTAAGATTTACCACCCGTTTTCTTTTTAAATTCAACTTTACCGTCCACTAATGCGAACAAGGTATGGTCTTTTCCCATACCAACGTTCATACCGGCGTTGTGTAAAGTGCCTCTTTGACGAATGATAATATTACCTGCTTTTGCAGTTTGTCCTCCATAAATTTTAACGCCTAATCTTTTACTGTGGGATTCACGACCGTTCTGCGAACTACCCACTCCTTTCTTATGTGCCATACAATTTTGTTTTTAATCGTTAGTAATGAAATTAGATAATAATGTCATCAATTTTTATGGAAGTCAAATATTGACGATGTCCATTCATTTTTTGATAGCCTTTTCTTCTTTTCTTTTTGAAAACAAGAACTTTGTCACCTTTAAGGTGGTGAAGGACGGTGGCGGTTACCGTAGCACCTTTTACGGTGGGGGCTCCGACTTTAATTTTACCGTCATTATCAACAAGCATTACGCGGTCGAAGGTAACTTGTACACCTTCTTCAGCTTTGAGGCGATGAACAAAGAGTTTCATCTCTTTTTCAATCTTAAATTGTTGCCCTGCTATTTCTACAATTGCGTACATGATAATAATTTAAGTGGTTATACATTTTTTTGGGCGGCGAAAGTATAAAAAAAATCGTACAAAAATAATATTGATATACTTTTTATAAAAGATGTGCGTTTCTACAATAAACTTTACGCTATAGAATAGATTTATATGAGACAACTTGTAATCACAAAATCCATCACAAATCGTGATGGTGCCTCACTTGACAGGTATTTAGCAGATATTGGCAAAGAAGGATTAATTTCTGCGGAAGAAGAAGTGGAATTGGCGCGTCGTATTAAACAAGGCGACCAAGAGGCGCTGGCTAAGCTTACTAAAACTAACCTGCGTTTTGTAGTTTCTGTAGCAAAACAGTATCAAAATCAAGGGTTAGGGCTACAAGATTTAATAAATGAAGGAAATTTGGGCTTAATAAAAGCTGCCCAGCGATTCGATGAAACACGCGGATTTAAGTTTATTTCTTTTGCAGTTTGGTGGATACGGCAAGCGATTCATCAAGCGATTGCCGACCAATCGCGTATTGTTCGCCTACCTCAAAATCAAGTAGGTACAATCAATAAATTAAAAAAAGAGATAGCAAAATTGGAACAAAAATTAGAGCGAGTTCCTACCATTGAAGAGATTGCCATTGTGATGGACCTACCCGAATATAAAATAGTAGAACTATTGCGTATGAACACGCACTCGCAATCCATGGATGCCTCTATTTCTCCTGATGAGGATACTAAATTTATTGATACGTTTATTAGCGCTACGAATGAATCCACCGACCAATCACTGATTCAAGAATCAATGAACCAAGATGTTGAAAAAATACTTTCGGTTTTACCTGAATCTGAACGTGAAATTCTTAAAATGTGTTTCGGAATAGGTGAACCTCATGAATATACATTAGAAGAGATTGGAAACAGATTTGACATTAGCCGCGAAAGGGTGCGCCAAATTAAAGAACGAGCACTAAAAAGATTGCGTTCAGATCAAAAAAATATTAAACATAAAAGTTTTGCCAACAATTTTTTTCCTAAAAATTAGAAAATTTTGAAAAAAATCCTTATTGTGGATAAAGTACACCCTTATCTTGTAGAGCAATTTACAAATAAGGGTTTTTTTTGTGAAATAATTCTTGACATCGCTCACAATCAGTTTATTGCACTTCCAGACCAATATGCCGGCTTAGTGATTAGAAGCAAGTTTGAGGTTGATAAGGAAGCGTTAGCCTCTAAAAGTAATCTTGAATTTATAATAAGAATCGGCTCAGGTGTTGAGCATATAGACACGCAATTTGCTGCACAAAAAGGTATCCGATTAATAACTACTCCGGAAGGAAATGCTCCAGCAGTGGCAGAACACTGTTTGGGTATGCTGCTTTGTGCGCTAAAAAAAATTGCAACTGCCGACCGCGAAGTAAGAGATGGAAAATGGCTAAGGGAAAAAAATAAAGGAACAGAATTATCTTCACAAGTGGTGGGTATTATTGGCTTTGGCCACACCGGAAAAGCATTTGCCAAATTATTGCACCCCTTCGGTTGTAAAATATTAGTGTATGATAAATACAAATCCGGCTTTGATGAATCCTATATTGAAGAAGTATCTTTGGTTGAGCTGTTGCAGTCTTCTACTGTTATTTCTTTACATATTAATTATTTGCATGTAAATCATCACTTTATTAACATCAACTTATTGCAGAAAATGGAGAATAATCCCATTTTTATCAATAGTTCTCGTGGAAGCACGGTAAATACTACGGATTTAGTTTTAGCTTTAGATGAAGATTTTATCTCTTTTGCCTGTTTGGATGTTTTAGAATATGAAAACGTTAATCTTCAGATACCGCCAATGCCGGATTGGAATGATACGCTACTGAGGCTAACTTCAAATAAAAAAATACTGTTAACGCCGCACACGGCGGGGCAGACATACGAAGCAGAATTGAGACATGCAGAAGTGGCATTAGAACATTGGGGAAAATGACGTACTGTAGCGCCTTACAACCTCCCTTTTTCCTCTTCGTTGCTAATTTGGCGTTGTTGTACGTTAATATTACGATTGCCAAAATTATAAGAAACCGACAGCCTGAGATGCAACGGGTGGTTATACCCCTTGGAATACACCAGAATTCCGCTCCTTTCGCTCCTATAATTATACGTGTACTCTTCTAAAAGATTATTGGCTTGTAAGGTAATTGAAAGTTTATGAGCAAAGAATAACATTTTGTAAAAAGCATTCAATCTAAACCTTTGATAGTTATATGTAAGTTCGTTAACTCCCGGAAGAATATATGTAAAATCAAAACCGAGCTGAATGGTACGTTTTTTATTGAGATTAAAAAAATTATAGGTTTGGAAACTTGCACCAAATCCTTCCATTGTTTTTGGCGTATAGGGATAGATTTTTGAAAACTCTTTGATATAGGTTGCATTGATTGAAATTTGACTTGTCCACCATTTCAATTTATCGAAAGAGTAAAAAACACCTGCTCCAAAATAGTAATTATCAAGATAATTTAAACGGGTACCCACTTGTGTATATCCATTGGTATCTATAAGAACAATCCCACCGCCCGAATCATTTTTATCACGACCAAAAAATATTCCTGTATGAAAAATGTTATTGAAAATGTATCCCAATACCACATTATTAGAAATAGAGGGTTTTAGTTCAGGGTTTCCTACAAAATAATAATAGGGACTTGAATAGGAACGAAATGGGTTTAATTGATGAAAACTTGGGCGCGCTATTCTTCTGCCATATTCAAGATAAAATACATTTTTTTCGTTCATATTAAAACTTAGATATGCCGTGGGGAAAAGTTCAAAATATTGCTTTTTAAAAGTGGTATCCATCGTTACGGAATTTCCTATAAATTGTGTGCTTTCCCCCCTCAATCCTATTTGTATCATCCATTTTTCCTTTCCAAAGTGCGTATTAGTAGAAATCCATAGCGCTTGGGTGTTCTCTTTGTATATAAACTGGTTCGACTGGTTTACATCTTCTATTGTATCTCCGGAAGACAAATCAAAAACTTGGATATTGTTATTGGTTCTCGAAAACGAAGCCCTAACTCCGTAATTCAACTGAAATTTTTTTATGGGCTGCTCCACTTCAATTTGTCCGGAATAGTTTGTGATATTTCTATCCGATAGCCTGTTTTGACGAAAAAACCCGTTAGGTACCTCTATATATGGGGAGTTTGTTGTGGTGGAGGCAAATGTATTGTTGTTATTTGCCTTATAGTTAATAAAATCGAAGTCTAAATTAATTAGCGTTCCAAGGGTATCTGCTTTAATGGTGGAATGGAGGTTTGCCGAATGGGTAAAAGAGTGAGACTTGCCTTGTCCTGCTGTTTCTATCAAACCGGAAAAAGCGCCGGTACTTGCATCAAAAAGCGTGGTTTTATTTTCATTTACAGATTTTGGAGAAACACCTACATTTCCCATATACATAGCGCCCAACGACCATTTTTTAGTAACATCTACATCGAAACCGGCGCGCAAACTTGCTGCGTGCGATAAGTGTGTATGGTTTCCCTTACTTAGCCATTTTATTTCAGGATAATGAGTGGTGGTTTCATCATTTGTATATGTTTTTGTGGGGCTATAAGAAGCATTGGTATAAAACGAAAACCTATTTTTTCTGTAGTTAAAACTACCGCCCATGCTTCCGGCAGAAAACCTTGTTTGTGTATAATTTCCAAACACAGAAGCGTTCCATGTATTATTGGGCGTTTTTTTTAAAACAATATTCAGCAATCCGCTGTTCCCTTCCGCACTGTATTTTGCCGGTGGGGTGGTTATCACCTCTACACTCTGAATATCATTGGCGCTAAATCCTTTTAGGTAATTCATCAGTTCGCTTCCGGAAAGTTGAACCATCCTATCATTTACCATTACCATTACACTCCCTTTTCCTATAATGGCAATATTTTCGTTATCAACAAGTAATGAGGGGGTTGCTTTCAAAACGTCCAACAGGTTGCCCCCATCGGCGGTAGGTAAATTGGTAACATTAAAAACCAATCTGTCTGCCTTGCGTTCAATCAAATTTTGCTTGCCTTCAAAAACAACCTCTTGCAATACTCTTATTTGTTTTTCTACTTGAAGCGTGCCAAGTTCTATATTTTTATCTAAATGAATATCTTTTATTAAAAGCGTATCTCTCAGAAAATAAACAAACAATCTATAGTCGCCCTTGGGTGCATTCAACTTAAATTTTCCTTCTTTATCCGATAGGGTAGCTTGTATTACTGCATCGTTTTGAAATAACACCACATTGGCAAACTCAATGGCATTATTTTCATAACTTACAATTTTACCGGAAAGCTGAAATGTTTGAGCGTCAACTTGTAAAACAAAAAACAAACAGAATAAAAATGTAGAAAAGTTTCTCATAGCAATCAATTTGCGCAAAATAACTAAAAAACTACCACAAAACCACACACTTTTGTTGTAATTTTAACAACAGAGGGATGTGATAATATAGTAAATTATAGAATAGGTGTATGGATTTTACAACAAAACGGTGATATATAGTTAATTAACAAAATTATTTTTGCACTGTAATTTATTAACTTGTAACTTTTCTATCATTTACGTAATAGGTATAATTTTGAGTTTTTGCATCAATTCGCGAGTTTTTCGAGTCATTTCTGCATTTTGCCAAACTCCATTTATTTTCACTTTTTTTATTTCTGCG
>Ga0209737_10003013_pt1 | contig 11773 bp, 10 predicted proteins | sample TergutCu122P3_FD_187284 | JGI IMG/M metagenome (GOLD analysis project Ga0209737, IMG submission 187284) | Cubitermes ugandensis P3 segment gut microbial communities from Kakamega Forest, Kenya - Cu122 P3 (SPAdes) (version 2) | ecosystem: Host-associated > Arthropoda: Insects > Digestive system...
TTCAGCTTTCTTCTGAAAAAAAACTTCCTCCCCCTAACCTGCCTCCGCCCCCCTTGCTGGCCCCTCCCCCGGCCACACCTCCGGAGGCTTCTGCTGTGGAGGGCTCTGCCCCCCCGACTTCTGAAGCACCGCCTGAAATTCCAACTTCGCCCCCTGAAAGCACAGGCAAATCCGAAACAGCTCGCCTGCAGGCCGTTCTTCAGCCCCCTCAAAAATCTCCAGAGGCCGACACCCCTTCCAAATTTGACAAAGCATTGGAGAAAAACACAGGGCGACTTGCCAACAAAACAGCCGTGCCTGCAAACCCAGTCCGCCCCGTTGCCAAAGCACCCCGCGAAACCCGTGAGACAAAAGCCAGTCCCGTCGCTGCACCAGGCTCGCTTGAGCCTGTGGAGCCTGAAATAGCCCAGTCTCCCACTTTCAATGATGTGGACTTGTTCTGGGAAGACGTCTACCTGCTCCAGAAAAAAGCGGAACGTGAGTTTACGGCGGCGGCCAAGCGTGCAACCTTGTCGAGTCTGCATGACAAACTCTCCGCGTGTGAAACCGCTCGGTGCGCTTATGAGCTTGCCAAAACAAGCCTCCTGCTTTCAAAGCTGGGCAGCGCACATGCAAGGACGCGCTACCCGGACGAATTCGAAGCCTATCTCAAAATGCAGGACGTCGGCAGACAAGCCCGTGCACGCAAGGAAGACGCCTGCAAAATCCTTTTGAGTTATTATAACAGCGCAGAGCATGCCGCTAAAGTGCAAACGCTTTCAGGACTCTGCACTCGATAGAGCATGCAGCTGCGCCTAACGGTTGAAACCAGAGGAACCCGCTGTGTCCATTCGCATCCTGGTTGTCGATGACAAAGAAGACAATGCCGACTACATTAAGCACCTGCTGGCTCACGAGGGCTATTTGGCCGACATCCTCACGGACTCCACGCTGACTGTCCAGCAGCTGAAATCCACTGAATACCATATGGTCATTCTGGATATGATGATGCCCAAAATGGATGGCGTCGAAGTGCTCAGGCGCATTCGCGAGGTGGACACGGACATTGCCATTGTTGTGGCCACAGCTTATCCCAATGTCGACAGCGCCATCGCAAGCCTCAAGGCCGCCGCTGCGGACTATGTGAAAAAGCCCCTGGAGCCCCAAAGCTTTCTGGAAACGGTGCGCCACATATTGGAAACCAAGGGCATCCACCGCAACCCTGAAGCGGAGCTGCACAAATTCATCGGCCGCTTCATTCGAGAGGGCAGAATGCGTCAGGGCCTGACGCTGAAGCAGCTGGCGCGACGCACGGGCCTTTCTGTTTCTTTGCTCTCCCAAATAGAGCGCGCAGAAAGCTCCGCCTCCATCTCCTCTCTTTATAAAATTGCCACTGCCCTCGGCGTGCGCATGAGTCAACTCTTCGGGGATGCTTGAGGGGACAGCGCCTCCGGCTGAAAACGACAACTCATGTTTTCAAAACAACCAGCACGTCGCCTTCATTCACCGCCTGGGACTCGGCGCAATGAATGCTGTGCACGACGCCCGCCTCGGGAGACTCCAGAGGCATTTCCATTTTCATGGACTCCAAAATGACGAGGACATCTCCCTCGGCCACCTGTTGGCCGGGAGTGCACTGAATTTTCCACACGGTGCCTGTAATGTGAGCAACCACTTCTGTCATAACCCCATCTCCTTTACGGGCTGCGCCGGGGCGGCGGCCACCTTCTTCGAAAAACCATCCAAAAAGCGCGTCGTCAAGCGCCCGGCCTGAAAATCAGCGTCTTCCAAAATGTGCTGGTGCAAAGGCAGGTTGGTTTTTATGCCTTCCACGTGGCACGCGCTCAGGGCGCGCCGGGCTTTTTCCAGGGCCTGTGCGCGCGTTGGGGCATGCACGACAATTTTGGCAAGCAGCGAGTCATAGTAGGGCGTGACGAGGCTGCCTTGTGCATAGCCCAAGTCCACGCGCACGTCCGGGGGGAATTCCAGGCGCTGAATTTTCCCGGGGGAGGGCAAAAATTTCACAGGATCTTCCGCGCACAGGCGAAACTCTATGGCGTGGCCGCGGTGGACAATGTCCGCCTGTTTGAATTGCAAAGGCATGCCCGAGGCCATGTGGAATTGCGCAACCACCAAGTCTATGCCGGTGGTGGCTTCCGTCACCGGGTGCTCCACCTGCAGGCGCGCGTTAAACTCAATGAAGAAAAATTCGTCTCCGGAAACCAGAAACTCCGCTGTGCCCGCGTTGGAATAGTTAAAAACGGCCGCCACCTGCAAGGCTGCCTTCAGCATGGCCTCGCGCAGCGGCGCGTGCGCGCCGTTTTCAAACAAGGCGGAGCCCGCCTCTTCAATAATTTTCTGGTGGCGCCGTTGAATGGAGCATTCGCGCTCGCCCAAATGCACGCAGTTTCCATGCCTGTCGCCCAGCAACTGCACTTCAATGTGCCGGGGCGCTTCGAAATAGCGCTCCAAATAGACGCCGGGGTTGCCAAACGCGGCCTGGCTGCGCTGCTGGCAGGAAACAAAAGCGCGGCGCAACTCGGCCTCATTGCCGGCCGCCGCCATGCCGATGCCGCCGCCGCCGCCAGCCGCTTTGCACAACACCGGGTAGCCCAAGGTGGCCGCCACCTTGCAGGCCTCCTCCACGTCGGCCACCTGGCCGTGGGAGCCGGGTACCACGGGCACCCCCGCCTCCTTCACCAAAAGCCGCGCGGAGCTTTTGTCGTGAATGCGCAACATGGTTTCAACGCTGGGCCCAATGAAGGTAAAGCCCGCCTGGGCCACCGCGTGTGCAAAGCCGGAGTCCTCTGCCAAAAAGCCATAGCCGGGGTGAATGGCCTGGGCCTTCGTCGTTTTGGCCGCTTCCAAAATGGCTGTGCGGTTTAAATAGCTGTCCTTGGCCAGAGCGCCCCCGAGTGCCCAGGCTTCGTCCGCCTCCTGGACGAAGGGCATGCCTTTGTCTGCGTCGGAATAGACAGCGACGGTTTTTATCCCCAGGGAGTTGGCTGCGCGAATAATGCGGCAGGCAATTTCCCCACGGTTGGCAACCAGGACTTTTTCAAACATGGGCCGTCAAGCTAATGCGCCCGCCGGTGGATGACAAGACAGAGTTCAACGAAGCTTGAATTCTTCCAAAAGACTAGGTGTTCATTCAATCCTTTTCAACCACAGGGCGCTCATGGCCTTCTTTCATGCATTGCGCCATGCGCTCCTTTTCGGGCTCCGTTGTCTGGTAGGCATAATAATTCACAATGACGCTCCCATTTTGAAAGACGCAAAATTGGAGCCACTCCCGTCTTCCTTTGTCGGAATGCAGCATCAGCTCATATCGACGGTTTCGCTCCAAGGGTTTTGCGGCTGTCACAAGCTCCCAGCCTGCGCCCAAGTCTTGCCCCCACTTCAAAGGGTTGGGACAAGGCACAGGCTTGGGGGCCCTGGCTTCCCATTCCTTCTGGTGCAGCTCAGCGCCCCATGCCTCCGAAGAGGCTTGCAGTGTGCGGCACAAAACAGGCTTGGGATCGCTTGGGTAAGAGACGGAAAAGGCAAGCTCCTCCACATGCGTGACATGGGGCGCAAGCTTCAAGTCAAAAGCAGGGAGGGAACAGGCAATGAAAAAAACCACAACCCACAAAAGCCATCGCATTGTCTAGGGCGCTCCTTGGCCGGCCCTTATCATCTCCCAGGCCCGGAGGACATAGGCGGCACAGTCCACCTGGGTGCCGTTGGAGCCTTCGACGGAAAAGTTGCCGGGGGGATTGCTGGGCGGCAAAAACCCCGCCCTGAAAGCATCCTCAATCAATTCAGCCTGCTGTTCCGGGTTGAGCTTTTCAAAGGGTTTTCCTGCGATGACATCGTCATTGTAATAATAGCCGCGGCTGCCGCCACTCGGGTCTTCCGGTCCCCACCATTGGGCGCCCACGGCTTTGCCCATATAGTCAATGCCGCCGTTTTGGTATTGCCACACATGCATCATCTCGTGGACCAGGACGTTGTCATTCCAGCTGGCCTTGGGGGGTACATAAATGGTGTTGCCCACGACGAAAGGGCGGCTGGAGTTGAAGACGCTGATGAGGCCGGCGTTGCCCTCTTTGACGACGACTTTGGAATAGTCAATGCTGTCGCCATAAATGCCGCGAAGCATTTCAATTTGCTCGGCACTCAACGGCTTGCCTTTGGACTCCACACCCAACAATTCCTGGACGGTGCTCAAGGCTTTCATCGCGCCATACATGATGGGGCTGCTTATCACTTCAAAAGCCTTTTTCCCAACATCCACAACGGCTTTTCCAACCGCTGAGGCTGCCTGGCCGATGGCATTTCCAACTGCCTTGGCCGCTTTTGTGACGCCACCCCAAAGTTTCGAAAAAAAGCCTTTCTCTTTAGGCTGTGCCGGTGCAGGTGCCGGCGCTGGCGCAGGGGCAGGCGGATTTTTTATTTGCGGGACGGTCTCCTTCTGAAAATTGTCTCCAATGCTCGTGGCTTGCAGCTTTGTCGGCTGCAGCTTTGCCTCCGAAGGCAAGGCCTGTTTGTTCTCCACAGTCTTTGACTTCGCTAATTTGGATAGAAATGAAAGTTTCATAGCGCTGGTACAGTATGCAAAGTACCTTCTAAAAAAGCTAGGTGGGTCTTCTTTGATTTTTTATCCGGCCTCCCCGTTTGCATTCTGGACATTCCTTTAGTGAAAATTCCAGCCGACGCCCAGGCTCAGGAGGTTGGAAATGCGCTGCTTTACCCAGGGGTGGGGGTTTTTGGAAGACTCGAAGCCCGCCAGCATTTGCCAGGCAACTTCCGCGTGCATGGGGCCATAGCGCCAAAGGGCCCCTGCGCTCAGGCTGCTGCTCCATGCGTCCATGGGCTGTACCCAGGAGGGCTGTGCGGGGGGGCTGTGGGAAAAAACCGCCCCCCCCGCCCTCAGTTGAATGACGGGTGTCAACCACAGGCCCATGCCGGCCCTTGCCCCGAAAATGTCTTCTTTGGCTTGTGCTTTTCTGGCAGCGTCGGCCTGGGGGCGCTGCCACCCGTAGACGAGGTTGGCTTCAAACTCCCAGCTGCCAGCTTCTCCCAGCCAGACAGCCAGGGCCAAAGAGTGCGGCGTCTTCAGCTTTCCAAAGGCCTCCCAGGCCCGACGGGAGGAAAGGGACAAGCCTTCTTCCCATGTCAAAGCGAGGGTGCAACGCTTGGGGGCCACTTCCACCGAAAGCCCCGCCCGCGTTGCGACGGCCCAGCGGCCGCCTCGCCAGCTTTCTGCGCCCGTCTCAGCGCCGGGTGTCCACGACGCATTCTCTGTCGTGGCCAGCTGCAAGGCTGCCCCCAGGCGAAACCCGGGAATCAACTCCCAGGCGAGGTTGCTGAGCATGCGGTGCAAAGGCACAGGCCTCCATGAAACCCCCGCCGCCTTGGACTCTATTGCCGAAAGCTCGCCCCGCCCCCAGGCAAGGCCCACCGCAAAACCCTCGGGCAAGCGCCAGGCTGCCGCCAGCTGGGGCCTGGCCAAAAAGCGGTACTTGGTGTTTGCCTCGTGGAGTTTTAGGGAAGACAGAGAAAAGTCGCCCGAGGCATATACCGAAAGGCCTCGCAGCGAGGCGACTTCCGCGGGGTTGGAAGCCAATGCCAAGGCCCCCTTGTTGGAGACGAGTGCTGCACCGGACATGGCGCGCTGCCCCGGGCCAAAGCCCACGGGCGACACCAGCCACAACTCCTGGCCCAAGGCGGCTGCGGAAAACAGCAGCAAGGCCCCACAGCTTATGCGCACAATCGAAATGGGAAATGAAAACATAAAATGAAATTGGCACAAAACGCCTCCCTTGCGCTAGAAACACGTCATGCGCGTCCTGGTTGCTTATTCCAAGCTTTATAAGGAGTCCCTGCTGGCGGCGCTTACGGGTACATTCAAAAACCCCTGGACTTTCCTTTTGCCCATTGTCCTGGCATGGGCGGCTGCTTTTTTGGGGGCCCTGTTCGCCCCGCTGGGGCCTTTGGGCGGCATTCCGATGATGCTTTCCATGGGCGCGCTGCTGAGCACTTACCTCTATTTCATGTGTCACATTGTGGAAGGCAGCAAAACCTCTCCCAAGGAGTGGAAGGCCAGCCTGGGGCGCTATTTCTGGGCCATCCTCAACTGTTTTTTCATTCTCTGGGTGGGGTTTTTGTTGCTGGGGCTGTTTTTTGGCAAGCTGCCTCAATGGGGCGCCATTTCGCTGGGGGCGCAAATTCTCTGCCTGGTTGCTTTCAACGCGGTGCCTGAAACCCTTTATATAAGGGGTACCCACGGCAGCCTGGAAACGGTGCGGCAAAGTTTTCAATTCATGCAGGAAAATTGGGTGGTGTGGCTTTTGCCCAATGTGCTTTTTTGTCTGGGGGCCTGGTATTTTATGGCGTGGAACCCTTTGGGTGTGTGGGGGATGCCCATCGTCCTGGGGGTTTGTCTGCACTTGTTTATGGCTTTTCGCGGCATCCTCTTTGTGAAGCTTGACAAAAGCACGCACCGCCAGCTTATGCACCGCTTGGGCTAAGGAATGTTCCAGCCTCGGCCTTCCATGAGGACTTCAAAAACCACTTCCGGGAAGTCGGCGCGCAGCCTTGCAACAGTGTCGGGCCCCTCGCGCGGCCCGTCGTCGGCGAGGTTGAAGGTGCCAAAGTGCACGCCAATGCTTGTGGAGGCCTCCAGCACGCGCGCGGCCTCAAAGGCCTCCTGGGGCCCCGTGTGTTGCGCCTGCATAAACCACTCGGGCTTATAGGCGCCGATGGGCAAAAGCGCGAGGCGCGCAGGGCCAAAGCGCTCCCGAATCTGCTCAAAGTGCGGCCCCCAGCCGGTGTCCCCCGCATAATAGACGAGGCCCGCCGGGCTTTTCAGCAAAAACCCCACCCACAGTGTCCGGTTGGGGGCGAAGGGGGTTCTGCCTGACCAGTGCGCAGCGGGTGTTGCTATAATCTCCACACCGCCGATGTTTGTCGACTGCCACCAGTCAAGCTCCACCACCTTGACATGAATGCCATTGGACTTCAGAAAGTTGCCGTTGCCCAGGCCCGTCACAAGGGTGAGGTTTGGAAAGGCGGCTGCAAGTCTTCGCAGTGTTGGAAAGTCGAGATGATCGTAATGGTCGTGACTGAGCAGCACAACGTCGATGGGGGGCAAGTCCTCAAAGCGAATCCCCGGGGGGCGGTGGCGTTTGGCCCCCAGCCAGGAGACGGGGCCGACGCGGGGGGACCAGACAGGATCTGTCAAGAGGTTGAGGCCGTCTTGTTGCACCAGCACGGTGGCATGGCCGATGAAGGTGACGCGCAAGTCCTCTGCGCGCTGGGGGGGCGGCGGTCCCAAGGGAGCATCCACAAGCTCCGGCCACGGGGGCTTGGAGCGTCGGCTGAAGTTCCACTTGAGGGCTTCGAAAAAGCTTGGGCGCGAGGGGACACCCGGCTGGTTGGAGAAGCGGCGGCCATCAAAATGCTCGGTGACAGGCCCCTGGTAGAGGGGTGCACACCCACTCAAAGAAGCAAGCAGGGGGAGGCAGAGGAGGCAGGAGGGGAGAGGGCGGCTTAAAGCGTATTCGGCGTTTCTCATATCAGAAAACGTCTATTTTGCCTTCTCTATTTTGAGCGACTTTGTACCCACCATGGTTCCCGTGAGGGCCTCCAAGTCTTTTGCTTTGTCTTCTGCAGCGAGTGCGAAGGAGAAACTCGGGCGCAAGTCAATGGACTCAAGGGCATCTGCCAAAGCGCTCACTTTGGAAAGCTCCGCGCGCAAGGCTTCCTGGGTGTCACATTCCTGGGAGCCTAAGTTTATCCACAGGCGAATCATCCCCTCCGGTACAGGCTCTGCAGAGCGTCGTTTCCTGGCAGGACGCCTGCTTCTGCGCTCTGCGTGTTGCTCTTCTTCAGGCTGCTCCGCGCGTCTTTCCCGGGGGCCGGCCGTGGGGTCTTCTATCCACGGGAGCGGCTGGCCTGACTGCAAGGCTTCAAAAAGCTCCCTGTCGGACAAGTGACGCGCGGACTTCGAAGCTGCAGCCCTCTCTTTTTGAGGCGCACAAGTTTCTGCCCCAGGCAAGCTGTCCGGGCTTTCATTTTCTCTCGAAGGGCGGCGCTCATTTCGAGAGCGGCCCCGGGCTTCTTTGGGCTCTCTGGCTTCTCTTCCCTCTCTGCCCTCTCTGGCTTCTCTGCCCTCTCTGCCTTCTCTGCCCTCTCTGCCTTCTCGGCCTTCTCTGCCTTCTCTCCTTTCTCGCCCTTCTCTTCCTTCTCGGCCTTCTCTTCCCTCGCGGCCTTCTCTTCTTTCTCTGCCTTTGGAAGACTCCCCTGCGGAGCGCCTGGGGGTTTGTTGCTCTTCCTGGGTTTCCTGGGCTTTGGTTTTTCGACGGTGCCAGAAGAAATAGCGCATGAGGAAAGCCACCAGCTCATCAGCGTCATTTCGCTGTTGGAGTCCTGCGGCAAGTCCCAGAAAGCCTTCAAAGACGGTGGTGGAAGCGGCTGCCTTAATTTCCCGGACATGGCGCTCTGTCCACATTTCCAAGGCGACTTGCGGCGCAGGCATTTGACGCTTTTCAAACTGAATTCCGTATTTCTTTTCCAAAGCCGAATAGGAAGAAAGCTCTCTGCCTGAAACCAGGTTAATGGCGGTGCCTTTTTTGCCGATTCTTCCGGTACGCCCCACGCGGTGCAAATAGACGGCCGGGTCTTCCGGCAGCGAATAGTTGATGACATGCCCCAAGTCCGAAATGTCAATTCCGCGCGCAGCCAAGTCCGTGGCCACCATGAAGGCGAGCTCTCCGCTTTTGACTTTGGCCATGACGCGCTCGCGCTCTTTTTGCGGCAAGTCTCCGTTGAGCAATTCCGCATCCAGGCCATTGCGGTTGAGCACCGCCACAACCAGCTCCGTATCATCCCTCGTATTGCAGAAGATGATGGCATTTTCGGGGTGCTCCATTTCGAGCACATACAGCAGGTTGCGCGGCTTGGGGAAAGCGTCATCCACGTCATAGCGGATGTGGTGAATGTGCTCGACGGTGAAGACGTCCTTGGAAAGCAAAATGGTTTGCGGCTCATGCGTATAGCGCGTAATCAGCCTGCGAATGTCATCCGAGACGGTTGCAGAAAACAAAAGCACCTGTCGCTCGGGAGGAAGCGCCTCAATAATGTTTGTCACGGCTTCATAGAAGCCCTGGTTCAACATTTCATCGGCCTCATCCAGGACAATGTGGCGGCAGGTGTTGAGTTTCAGGTTTCCACGGCGCATATGGTCCGCAATGCGCCCTGGAGTGCCCACCACAATGGCCGCGCCTTTTTCAAGCGCGGTTTCCTGAGGCTTCATGGCGGCGCCGCCATAAATGGCTGTGACTTGAATGTCGCGGTGCCTGGCCAGCTCACTCAACTCGGTGGCCACTTGCGAAGCCAATTCGCGCGTCGGGCACAAAATGAGGGCTTCTGTTTCGTGCGTGCCCTTCGGAATGCGCTCGAGCAAGGGCAGGCCGAAGGCAGCTGTTTTTCCGGTGCCTGTCTTGGAGCGTACAATTAAGTCTTTTCCTTGAAAGGCAGGTTGAAAAGCCTGGGCCTGCACCGGTGTCGGTCGGCGGTAGCCGCGCTCAGCCAAAGCCCGAAGCGTTTCTTGCGAAAGCCCCAGCGACTCAAAACTCACGTCGGCAGCATATTCAGAGGCAGCTTCAGCTTCGGGCGTGGACAAAGCTTCGGCTGCGGCATCGGCATTGAGGGTGTCGGTTTCAAAAGTCACACCCAAGCATCTATCCTTCTCCTATGGGACAAAGCAATGTTTTGAAGCGACAAAGACAACTTTGCGCTAAAGGAGGCCCCATGGACGACTCAAAAGAGGAAACCCTGCTGCTGCCGAAGGAGGTGGTGGAGGCAGCGGGAGAGGGGTTGATGAAGCAGCCGCCCTTGCGAGGCGCCCGGGCCCCTGCTGCGCTGGCTCCGCGGGAGAAGTCCACCCAGCTGGCCCCGGCGGATCCGCTGACGGCCTATATGCGGGAGGTGATGCGCCACGCCTTGTTGGAGCGCGAGGAGGAGTTGGCTTTGGCCAGAGAGTTTCAAAAAACGGGGGACGCGCGCCTGGCGTGGAAGCTGGTGGCGGCCAATTTGCGCCTTGTCGTGAAGCTGGCCTATGAATACCACCGCTCCCCACTGATGCTTCTGGACATTATTCAGGAGGGGAATATGGGCCTCATTCAGGCGGTGAAGAAGTTTGACACGGAGCGGGGGGTGAGGCTGTCGTCCTATGCGGCGTGGTGGATTCGGGCCTATATTTTGCGCTACATTATGGACAGCTGGAAGCTGGTGAAAATAGGCACGACGGAAGCCCAGCGAAAGTTGTTTTTCAAGCTTCGGCAGGAGCAGGAGAAGTTGGCGGCGCAGGGTTTTGAGCTTTCGCCCAAATTGCTTGCGGAGCGCCTGAATGTAACGGAGGAAGAAGTGGTGGAGATGGACCAGCGTCTGGGGCAGGATGAAGTGTCCTTGGACATTCCGGTGGGAGAGAATGAGGATGGCCGCATGCGTGCGGGTACAACCCTGGTTTCGCCCCATGCTTTGTCGGATGAGCTGTTGGGCCAGGAGCAGCTGTCGAGTCTGTTTAAGGAGAAGCTTTCGGAGTTTGCAAAGTCACTCAAGGACAAGGAGAAATATGTTTTTGAGCAGCGGCTTGTCGCGGAGGAGCCGATGACTTTGCAGGCCATTGGGGTGCATTTTTCCATCAGCCGGGAGCGCGCGCGGCAAATTGAGGCGGCCCTCATAGAGAAAATACGAAAATATATGCGCGCAGCAATTCCGGACTTTGACTTGGTGGCGCTGAACCCTCCGGAGGAGAGCTGAAGAAAAAACAATAGGGGGGCCGTGGCCCCCTTGCCCCCCGGCTTGTCGACTTCGTCGAAGGTTTTGTGAGTGCCCTCCGAGCGCTGCGACTCCTTCCGTCCCGCCTCCGGCGGGCCACCTTCCTCAAGAGGAAGGCAAAAAAAAAGCCTCCCTCTCGAGGGGGAAAAGCCTCCCTCTCGAGGGGGAAAAGCCTCCCTCTCGAGGGGGGAAAGCCTCCCTCTCGAGGGGGAAAAGCCTCCCTCTCGAGGGGGGAAGCCTCCCTCTCGAGGGAGGTGGCGCCCGGCGAAGCCGGGTGACGGAGGGAGTCGGGCTCTTTCATGCGCACCCAAAGGGCGGTTCGCGAACTGCCCCTACACACCTCTACCAACACCTGTAGAATTCCGTAGGGGCGGCAATCTGCCGCCCGTTCTGCGTTGTTCTTCTAAACCAGGTTACCTTTTCTGAATGCATCACGGGCGGCAGGTTGCCGCCCCTACACACCTCCATCAACGCCTATAGAAATTTGTAGGGGCAGGCCCCCGTGCCTGCCCTTACTGCGCCTCTCCCCCCACCCCAACATTTCCTTTCCCTCAAACCTCCTCACAATGCTATAAGCATTCTCGCTGCGGAATACTGCGGCTGGGCCTAGGAAGCTCATTATCATTAACACGAACGAAGAGAAGCAGTGCCGGTTGAACTTTCCCTCTTCGTTCTGCACTCCCCGCTTTGGCGACTCAGGCGTGGAACTGCAAAGTTCGCCGGTTTTTCGTGTTAATGGTACCGGACTTCCTAGCGCGTTTGAGTCGCCTTTGTGACTCAAGCGACAGCCTTCAGTGTTTCCAGCGTGGTTGTTGAACTCCTTGCCCATCAGGGGGGCCTACGCGTGTCTGAAGAGAGGGATGAAAACCAAAACGAAACCGAATTGGAGGCGGAGTTTGAGTCTCAGGACGTCTATAACTTCCTGGACTGCCTCACTGTCATTGATACGCTCACTGCGTATTTGCTTAAG
>Ga0209737_10003014_pt1 | contig 11772 bp, 11 predicted proteins | sample TergutCu122P3_FD_187284 | JGI IMG/M metagenome (GOLD analysis project Ga0209737, IMG submission 187284) | Cubitermes ugandensis P3 segment gut microbial communities from Kakamega Forest, Kenya - Cu122 P3 (SPAdes) (version 2) | ecosystem: Host-associated > Arthropoda: Insects > Digestive system...
TCCAAACTGGCATTGGGACAAAATATAGCCAACAACGTATTTGTCGAAACCACCCAAAAAAACACCCAACCCACTGAGGTTTGAGCATGTCCCCTAACACAGAACCACCCCCAAAACCCACCGACAAAACTCCCAACAACAAACATGCCCCTGCACTCACCTTTGCTCTCGCCGGAAATGCCAACGTAGGCAAAAGTGTCATCTTTAACCAACTCACCGGATCTAGCCAAATCATCGGTAACTGGCCTGGAAAAACAATAGACCGCGCAGAAGGCACCCTAAACTTTGAAGGTCACGACATAAAAATCATCGACCTGCCCGGAATCTATTCCTTCTCAACCTTCTCTATGGAAGAAATAGTATCACGCGACTACATCGCGCATGAAAAACCACACGTAGTCATAAATGTGGTTGATGCATCCGTTTTAGAACGCAACCTCTTCTTCACCCTCCAACTCATAGAAATGCAAGCTCCTCTGGTACTATGCCTCAATCAAGTAGATGTTGCAAAAAGCAAAGGAATGTTAATCGACAAAAACAAACTCCAAACCGCTCTGGGAATACCCGTCATTCTTGCAACCGCTACCCGCGGCGAAGGTATCTACGACATCGTACGCGAATCAGTCAAAGTCGCCATCCACAAACAAAAAACCCCCACCCTAAAATACCGCCAACCCATAGAAGAAAAAATCAAACACCTCCAACAATTAATCGCCAAAGAAAATCTTGACCTACAATACCCTCCCCGATGGATAGCAATTAAACTCTTAGAAGGCGACAGCAAAATCACCCAACTCATCGCAAACAAATCCCATCAAATCGTTGAAACCTCAAAACAAATCGCTACCGAACTCGAACATAGCTACCAAGAACCCTGCTTCTCCCTAATAGCCTCCGAACGCTATGCTCTATCAAACCAAATCACCGCTACCGCCCTTCAACAAAGCGAACGCACAAACACCCTCTCAGACAAACTCGAATGGGTAACAACCCACAAAATCTGGGGATACCTCACCGCAATAGGAGTAATCGCAGGGTTACTGCTCTGGACATTTTTCATCGGCAACATCTTCTCAGGTATAATCACCGATGCACTGAATTTTATTTACCCTGTCGATCCCACCCTAACAACCGAACTGCCGCTTCTAACAATCCTTCTAAACGGATTGTGGGGCGGATTTAGCGCAGGTCTAACCCTTATCATACCCTTTGTAATCCCTTTCTATCTGCTCTTAGCCTTCATAGAAGACTCAGGCATCCTAACTCGTGTCGCATTCATGATGGACAGCGCCATGCACAAGATGGGACTCCACGGCAAAGCATTGATTCCCATAATCTTGAGCTATGGTTGCAACGTACCAGCCATTCAAGCCTGTAAAATAATGGAAACCCGTCGTGAGCGGTTACTGGCAGCGTTTGCCATTACGTTTGCGCCCTGCTCTGCTCGTACTCTTATCCTCTTTGGCATGGTGGGCTTATTCGTCGGGATTCAGTGGGCTTTGTTGCTCTACGTTATTGATGTTGTTGTTATTTTTGCGTTAGGTAGAGTTGCCATGAAAGCTGTGCCCGGTAAATCTACTGGATTGATTATGGAGCTGAGCAACTTTAAATTCCCATCACTTAAAGTGGTGATTAAGCAGACTTGGATACGCACAAAATCCATCATATATGTCGTGTTCCCGATTTATCTATCGGGTAGTACACTTATCCAAGTTGCATATGCTTTTAACGTGTTGTCCCCTCTAAGCGAAGCATTAGCGCCGTTGACAGTTTGGTGGCTTGGTTTACCCGCGTTTGCAGGGGTGTTACTTATATTGGGTGCAATACGTAAAGAGCTCGTACTCATCGGTGCAGTAGCTATAATGGGTACCACCAACTTGCTGGTAGGTTTTACACCTCTGCAACTGGTTATTTTGGCATTGGTGGCTATGCTTTACTTGCCATGTGTCTCAACCATAGTGATCTTGGGCAAAGAATTCGGCTGGAAAGCTGCAACCACCATATCGGTTGCCAACATAGGCGTTGCCCTTTTAATCAGTGGGGTAGCGTTTAGGCTATTATCACTGGTTGTTTCTACGTAACTATGTTTCTTCTTTCTTTGTTGTTTTATTGTTGCATTAGTTGCGTGATGTTGTAGGTGTTGCTATGTCTGCATAGTAACTAACTCAGAAATACGCTCGCAGATTGTACATGTACACAAGATGTTGAAAACTTGGGTTACAGTTTCAAAGTATGTCTCTGAAGCGGGGTATTGGTAGTTGTACACGACAAACGCGTGAAACAAAATAGGCACAATGTTTATAAAGTTGGACTTTGTAGCGCTGATAAAATTGCACTATTTTACGATAAATTTGAATAAATAGAACAAAAACAAGTCAAAAGACATCAAATTTTTACTTTATGTCCCAAATAGTGCAGTTCATGCGTTTGTCGTGGGTAGTTGTATGGTTTGTTGCTTTACTGTTAGGTGAGTTTTGTTTGCTTTGCGTCAAAGCTGGCGTTGTAGGTTCGTTTATGGGTTTTTTCATTGATGTTGTAGGTTATACTTCCGTTGAAGTGAACCCCGTGTAAGCGTCTTAGGTCATGGGTCATGTCGGATTCGGTGTCGTCAAATCAGCGCATAACGTACTGGTCGGTTTTGTCTTTCTCTGAGGATAGCTGATCGGCGTCACCTATCAAGGTGAAAAAATCTTCAATGGCACCTGAATATTTGGGGTTGTTATCCGTGTTTAACGTTAACTGGCGGGCTTTAATCACCACAATAGGGTCAGATTCAGGGTTCACGTTTCGTTCTCTAAAAATGCAAATGACCGATTCTTCCATACTGACTGCGTCAAGAGAATGCCTCAAATATAACAGTTCAACTTTTAGTTAACTATTATATTTTATGTTGTTTTCCTCTTTTTACGTTTTTTGCTCATGAATGGGTGTTAGTTATGGCGTGACAAAGCCTTTTTTCTCACAACACCCCTTAACATATAGTTAACGAAAAATTATGCTGCTATAATGATTGCTTTAGGTACTTATATAAATAAGTAGTTAACAACTAAAATAGTTGCAAATAATTTGAAATTAGATTATTTGTTTGATAACTGCAATAATTATTGAAGTTGTCATTAATTGTTGTATGTGGGTTAATCAGGTTCTCAAGTTGCTCTTTTATGTTTCCTTCCCTTATTGTGTGTTTGCCAGTAGTTGGTGTGTTGTTTATTCTTCTGTAAATATGGTTTTGTTTAGTGCGCTGGTGCTGTTGTTTTGTTGGTTGTGCTTGATTGTATTGTTTGCACCTTTTTGATGTTTAAGGCATTGTTTGTAGCGTGATGACTTGATCCTGATTTGTTGTGTTTTTATTATTTTTTTTGCTCAAATTAAGAAATGAAGTTTTTATGAGGCAATTTTGCTATAACTTGGCAAGACTTATATTCTATGTCTGCATAGTGTGTTGTTAAGCATAAATTTGATGAGAGCAATTGTATGTTGAGCACCAGCATTCAAAAAGAGTTTTCAACTAAATTTGCCAAATGTATGCTTGATGTAATTATTCTAAAATTTCTCAGTTCTACATCTATGCATGGTTATCAAATTATAACTCAGCTCCGTCAAGATTTTGGGGTTTATTTTGGACCCAGCACTATTTACCCACTACTATGCACGCTTGAAAAAAGGGGTTTTATATGCAGTGAATGGAATATGGATTGTGAGCGTCCAAAAAAAATCTACCACTTAACTGCTGACGGACAAAGTGTGCTTGCCTTCGCCGTAGAATCCCTTACTTTTATCTGCAAGCGTTAACCATTAAACTGATAATTGAGCAAATGTTTCTGACCTTAATTTTCATTCAAGCAAAGAATAGATATATCGTCCGGCGAAAACGTTGTCCTATATGTCTGCCTTAGCTTCCGATGATTTCTGCATAAAAAGATGGTCTATCCATAACGACAGTTGTAACAAATGTATGCATCCTATTTCTGCAGAAGGTAACACTTATGCCTGACTACTTAGCTTTGGAAAGTCAAAAGAAACGTGCAAAGGTACAGGCGTACTTTTGGAATATAGTGGGTTCGGTGGAGCACATCAATATCCCTAAACTTGAGGATGCGTTAAGAAAAGAGTTCCCTTTAGCCGATGATCGCTTTATCAAAGCACAGATCCCTTTGATGCAGACAGAGAAGCGGATTAAGGTACAGAGTCACGCTAAAGTATGGATCAAGCAACCGGGAGGTTAATTGTCTTTTCTGTTGTCCATATATTGTGTTATGGTGTGCGGCAGTGTTTTTTCTTCACCTTTTATGGCGATAAGGGTGGGCGTCGCGATAACGATGTCTGCTTTCTTGAGTTCTATGAGCATATTGCTGATGAGCTCGCTTTTAACTTGAACAAGCCGATTAGGTTCGTTAGTGAAAGCGTTGAGTTCATAAGTTATAGAGTACGACCCGAGCTCTCGTAATAGGACAAACGGTTCTCTATTCGGCGAAGACAGAATCCCTTTGGTTTTACGGGCCGCTTCGATGAGGGTTTCCTGTGCATAATCCTTATCGACATCATACCCCAAGGTTACCTGCACGTTGAGCGCAACTTCTTGCAGTGCACTAAAGTTGTGTATTTCTCTGTTCATAACCGTCAAGTTCGGAATGCCTATAATTTCATCTCGTATAGTCCTTATATGGATAAAGAAGAGGCCAATATCGATGATATCGCCGTGGATATCCCCAATTTGTACGCGGTCGCCAACTTTGAATTCATGGGTTCCGCCAAGAATCGCGTAGCCTAAAACATTACCCAAAACGCTAGAGGAGAACAAGCCTAAAATGAAGGTTAACATTATAACTAATCCATTCCCAAGAAGATCTGTAATCCATGTTGTTCCCACAAAATCGTAGATCCAGATGTAAACAAGTGCCCCTATCGCTATGATGTAGATAAAGTAGGTTAAGTATTGGGTTATGGATTTATTTGATTTTTTTGCAGCAATTGGGTCGCGAACTATTTTTCCAAGTGCCGGTGAAACTGTAAGTATGGTGGCAGGTACGATTATTTTTTTAGCGAATGCTAAAAAGAACCATACAGTCAACGAGAGAATTATTTTCTGCAGAATGGAATAAACCAGATTCTGCGTGGCTACCGATCCGAGAACATTAAAACCATGCAACCGATAAACCGTTTCCAACGCAATAAATATCGCGATAATAAAGACAGCCCGTATTGTCATCCAGCTTAAATATTTGCCTATAATGGAAACACGGATACGTCGTTTTGCCTGTTTGGTAATCATACATCTCTCGGCATCTCTTTTTATGGTTGCCCAAATATTTAAAATTTTGGACACTATGGACATTGGGATAGAACTATTTTTGGTTGGTTCGGGTTTTAAAGATGTTTTGTAGTAGTGTGTTTGTGAAAAGTGCGTTTTGTTGGCGGTTGTCTCTTTGTTGTTTGATGATGTTACCAAATCTTCCTTTATAGTAAATTGACTTTAAATTAATCTATATAGTCTCATTAAACGAGGTGTGTTTAATGAAGACGATCTCAAACGCAAAAAGAGGGCTGATAATTGAAGCAAAAAAACGCGGCGAAAGCAAAAAAACATAATGAAATGGATAAAAAACACCAGCCGCAGCTCTATTGGAAAAATATGGGGACTATACCGCACCACAGTATCATACCAACCCAAACCATACAAAGGCAACAACAGAAAAATAACCTCTTAAACAGAAAAAAATTAAAAAACCCTAAAAGAAAAACCATACATCACCCTACTTGAGTTAATAGATGAACTTTCATTAAATGTTAGTGAATCAGGGCTTTCTAGACGGTTGAAGAAGATGGGGTTGACATATAAAAGGCGCTTCATTCAAATGAGCAGAAATGACCCGACGTCGTCGTAACTCGTAAAAAATGGTGTGAAAACAAAATAAACTTGAGCGAAATCAGGTTGTTTTTTCAGCGTGTTCATGTATAGATAGATTGCATCAATTTCCGCAGATTTACCCTGATTAACTCTTCTTTCTGATGGGCAATATGTGTATTTTTGCCCTGATTTTGCCCTCTGATGGCTTGTAAAAATCAATGCGCCGACTTTCTATCTAAAAGTGAACACACTCTGTTTTTTTGGTGGGTGTAGTGTGAGTTTGGTGTGGTGTTGTTTTATGGTTGGGGTGTGTTGTATGTTTGGGTTGTGGGTTGTGTGTTTGTTGTGTGGTTTAGGTGTAATTTGTTGGTTTTTGTTGGTTTTTGTTGGTTTTTGTTGGTTTTTGTTGGTTTTTGTGGTTTTTTGGGTGTGTTGTTTGGGGTGGTTTTTGGGTGTTTTTGTGTTGGTTGTTTTGGTTTTTGTGTTGTGTGTGGGTGGTGTTTTTGTGTTGGTTGTTTTGTTTGTGTGTGTGGGGTTAGTGGGTGTGTTTTTGTTATTGTTTTGTGGGGGTGTGGTGGTTGCTTGTTAAAGTATTTGTCTGTTTGTGTTTGTGTGTTGGTGTGGTTAAAGATGAAAATGTTGCTTTGCAAGTTGTGGTCTATAGTGGGTGAGGAATTGCAAGTGGTTTTTCTAGGTGTATTTATGTGGATCTCAGAAAAAGACATTTCAAACTACTTCAAATACTGTGGATATATCTCAATTTAAAATTCTGTTGCTATCTGTCTTTGTTTGCACGCTTTAGAGTAAATGGAACACCAAACATGATCAAATCATTCTTTAATTAACACTCTCAAAAAATTAAACGACAACCGCTTCGATGTGGCGTTGATTGATTTCTGTCTCCCAGATATGGAGGGTACAAAATTGTTTCCGATGATAGAGTATAATTCGTCAAGAGCACCCAAAACTATGTAGTGTGGCAAAATAGTGGTGCTAGATCATATAGTGGGAGCCGATGCTCTTTTTGGGAAACCAATTCAACCTGACAAGTTGCTGAGCACAATCTACAACAAACTCAAAAACAGAAATATCAAATCGTAATTGCTAAAGCAATTATTTTTTGAGTTTTTTGAGATAACAATGCGTTCCCACTAAAAAAATAATAACTATTACTGTTAATCCTGTAGCCAAATATAATGTAACTGGGATCTGTTTGGTGTTTCCGTCGTCGGGTGGAGTGGTCGTGGGTGTGGATTGACCTTCGTTGCTGGGTGTGGGTGTTGGGTTTGTTGTGGGTGTTGGGTTTGTTGTGGGTGTTGGGTTTGTTGTGGGTGTGGGTTCTGGTGGTTGTGGGGTGATGTTGTCATCTGCTGAGATTGTTGTTATGCTGTTCCAGTCGTTGCTGAATTGAATATTGTATACTGCGTTTTCAGGAAAATTTTGTGTAACTGGGTGTGATCCAAAAATAAAGGTCAGGTTTCCTTTGGTCAGGGGAATACGAATTGTATGGGTTGCATAATTAAACTGCCAGTCTGCAGTTTGAAAACAGGTTCGATAATCATGATATCTTTCTTCACTGGCGGGTATATCTAAGCTTCCTGTTTGGGGTATTATGCCATAGAGGAATAATGTCATGGCGCCAAGTAGGGATGCTTCGTCGTTGTAGTTGCCTGGTCTGCCTGCGCTGGCATCCATAAAGCTGAATTGGTTATTGTTAAACAGGCTGCTGTTTATGAGCCCCTGCCAACCTTGGGTTAGCATATTTTGAAAGTTTGTTTGGTTGCCTTCAGTAAACTGGGTATAGAGCATATGTAGCGCTATTAGACTGCCCATGGTTTCATAGAGTCTTAATTGATTGTTGCCCTCAGCATGTTTTATGACACCAATATTGCCCCATCCGGGAGAATTGTATTGGTTAGTTAATAATTTATTTTCTAAATCTGAGATTACTCGGTCAAAGTAGGGGATGTTGTCTTGGGTGTTTTTGTATTGGGTGATTATCTGGGCGAAATTGCCCATTTCGCATTCTACATAGGAATTTTTGCCTGTGTAGCCATAAATTTTGCCGTTCCAGTGGTCTTGTGTATTTTCCCAAGCGTGATTGGCGTAGGTTGCGGCGTCAGGAACACCGTTTAGGGCAAAGAGCAAAAAGGTGCTTAGGGTTTCTGCGTGTTCATCATAGTAGCGTGATGTGTGTGAGCGGGCTGTGTTTTGTTGGGGATTTATCCAAAGCATTTCGCCGCTTATGCTGTTGATGGGTGGGGTGTTGTATGCTTTTGTGAAGTCGTTGTAGGCGGTGGTTATGTTCCAGCGGGTTATGTCAAGTGTTTGGGCGTATCTGTAGCTGTTTATCATGTAGCGGTCATAGACGATAAAGCTGTTTGGGAAATCTGAGTTTGTGTAGGTGATTGGGAGGCTGCCGGTCATTGGTATGTTTTCTAGTGCTGTTTTTGTGCTGTTGGTTATGGTTGGGGAGTTGTGGTTGTTGAGTTCGGCGAGGCGTGCTATGAAGAGGACTTCTGGGTAGTTTTTGTTGTTTAGGGCTTTGGTTATGGCGTTGTCATAGACGGTGGTGTTTTGGCGGCAAAATATTTGGTCGTAGATGACATTCCAGGGTGAATTTTTTTCTTGGATGCCGTTTAGGACTGTGTTTATGGTGTCTGCTAATGTTTGGTGTGGTGTTAGGCTCACAGCAGACCTAACCGAAAAGCTGGTAAGGGGTATGCTGACTAAGAGCACCAAGAGAATCGTTAGCCATATTTGTTTTTTCATCCTTATCTGTGTCTAAAACATTGTTTGAGTGCTAAAAACTTGCCGTAGTTCTACTCAAGAATTGCATCACAGTTACCTGTAAATTAGTGTCCAAGTTGTTTTAGGACTAAGAGTCACTGGATAACAGTAAACTTTTTTATAGTCCGTTTAGTTTGGGTTTAAAAAGTGTGAATTGTATGGCTGATTCAATAGAGAAACGTGTCCAGCAGGCAATAGACGACATAAGACCGCAAATTCAAATGGACGGCGGCGACGTAGAGTTAGTTGCAGTCGAAGGATCAACTGTGAAGGTGCGCTTAGTTGGTCACTGTGCATGTTGTCCCATGTCACAGGTAACGCTTAAAAATGGTATCCAAGCGCACATCCAAGCAGTGGTTCCAGAAATCCAGAACGTAGAAGCCGTTTAGGGCCGCTACATATTTTTTTATTTTTAGTAACTCATTTCTCAATACTTTGGTGTTGTCTCAGTTAATTGTCTAGTTTCTCATAGTTAGTGGTTTTGGTTTACCATTTTGCTGTTTGTGTTGGTTGCGTTTTCTGGAAAACTCTAGGTGGTTGTGTTGATGTTAATCCGTAAATTTCGGTTTTTAGGGAATATGTATTTATAGTGTTTTGCATCCTAATCATCAAAATCACTGGCTATTTCCTGTTGTTTGAGAAAATATGTTTTGTGTTTTGGGTGGTGGAGTGGTTTTAAACTGAATTTTGAATGTGGGAAAAAGCTGGACATATATGCCTATTAGGTATATATGTTAATTTCAAAATTGTCTCGTAAATGCGGTTAAAAAAGGGGTATTTTTTAATTTTAATCTTAAAATCACAGTTTCAGCTAAGATATATAACCCTAAAATATGAAATTTGCGGACTAATATCAAATAAGAAAATTGACGATTGTCTGTGTGATGATTGTAAAGTTGTCCTTCCGAAACCTAAAATAAGCCCCTGACAAAAATATAGCGTCTGAGGTTATAGTTGCGTGTCATCAATCATCGAGGACCTCATTGCTCGAAAAATCTTTAACAACCGTGGAGAAGAGACTATAGAGGTTGATGTTATCACCGCTGGCGGCTTTGGACGTGCAGGTGCTCCTGCAGGTAAGAGCCGTGGTAAAACTGAAGTAGTTTACTATCCAACGGGTGGTGTTGAGGTTGCAATCAAAAAAGTCGATGAATTGATTGCCCATGAACTTGCAGGGTTAAATGCTGATTTTCAAGAAGAAATTGATAACACACTTCACGAGATTGATGGTACTGAAGATTTCAAAAATATCGGTGGAAACACTGCTTTTGCTATAAGTCTTGCAAACGCAGAAGCGGCTGCCAATAGTCATGATCGGCTTTTGTTTGAGTTTATAGGTGGAAATGTTGCAAACACTCTGCCTTATCCTTTGGGTAATTGTATAAGTGGCGGGCAACACGCCCGAGGTAAAGTGCCAAGTATCCAAGAATATTTGGCTTTGCCGTATGGTGCAGAGAGTTTTGTGGAAGCTCAAGCTGCTAATGCTCAAATTCATAAGCGTGTTGGTGATGTTCTTAAAAAGAAATCGACTACCTTTAATGGCGGTAAAAGTGATGAGGGTGCATGGATAGCCAACATTACTACCGATGATGCGTTTGAAGTTATGGCACGGGTATGTGAAGAAATTGGTAATGAATTTGATTTTGAATGTCGGTTTGGTATAGATGTTGCGGCTTCTTCATTTTGGAAACCTAAGGACGAAAAATATGTCTATGAAAATGATGGTATAAAGCGTGATACTGCAGAACAGCTTGAGTATTTGCTTAGTTTAATTGAGAAGTATCATCTTGCATATGTTGAGGATCCTTTTAGTGAGGATGATTTTGATAGCTTTGCAGAGCTTACTAATAAAGCGAAGAATTGCATGGTTTGTGGGGATGATTTGTTCACAACCAATACTGAAAGGTTAAATAATGGTATAAAGCTTAACGCTGGAAATGCCATCATCATCAAAGTCAACCAGATAGGCACATTAACCGATGCAGCTGAAACAATCCAGATTGCACAAAGCAACGGTTATGACGCCGTTATGTCTCACCGTAGCGGTGACACATGCGACTGGCACATTGCTCATTTGGCTGTGGCCTACAGATGCCCAGTCATAAAAACTGGTATAGTGGAAGGTACACGCATAGCCAAACTAAACGAGCTCATTCGCATCGAGCATTTCCTTGGTAGCCGCGCCCGAATGGCTGACTTAAACATACACTAAAGAGAAGATGAATAGAATGTCTGAAGACCAAGTTAAAGAAAATCTACCTGAAGAAATCATAGATGGAACTGGCGAGGAACCAACCGAATTCGTTGGCAATGTTCCTCAAGAAGAAAGCATTGAACCCACTGAGGTTGTTTCCCAAGAAGAAAACATCGACTCCGATATCCCCGAGTCCATAGATGAGGAAGCAGAATTTGAGGACGACGCTGATGAGCCTCAGGAAACTCCCTCAGAGGAAACTTTGCTTCTGCCAAGAGACACTTTGCTCTCTGCAGGTATTCACATTGGTACCCGAATGAAAACCCTAGATATGGAACCCTTCATCTACAGGGTTCGCCCAGACGGCTTATTCGTCTTAGATGTCAAAAAAACAGATGACCGCATCCGTACCATCGCTAAATTCCTCTCACGCTATGAACACGCCAAAGTTGCCGTAGCCGCAACACGCCTCTACGCACACGAGCCAGTTAAAATGTTCTGCAAACTCACCGGAGCCACACCCATCATCGGCAGATTCATCCCCGGCCAACTCAGCAACCCTCAATATCAAAACCGCATTGACCCTGAAGTCATCGTCGTATCTGATCCCCGTGCAGATGCACAAGCAGTCAAAGAAGCAAGCGATGTTGGCATACCCATCGTAGCATTGTGTAGCACCGACAACGAATTCGCAGGCGTCGACATAGTCATCCCAACCAACAACAAAGGCCGCCGCGCACTAGCAGTCATCTTTTGGCTACTAACACGTCAAGTCCTACGCGAAAGAGGCGAAATCGGCCCAGACAAAGATCCATCAGTCAGCATCGAAGAATTCGAAGCAAAAGTCACACGTGACGACGAGGAGGACACCTAAAAGTTTGCTCAGCATTCGGCGTCCCATAGTTGCATCACAATTCTATGAAGACAACGCCGAAGCGCT
>Ga0209737_10003015_pt1 | contig 11769 bp, 11 predicted proteins | sample TergutCu122P3_FD_187284 | JGI IMG/M metagenome (GOLD analysis project Ga0209737, IMG submission 187284) | Cubitermes ugandensis P3 segment gut microbial communities from Kakamega Forest, Kenya - Cu122 P3 (SPAdes) (version 2) | ecosystem: Host-associated > Arthropoda: Insects > Digestive system...
CAAAAAATTGCTAAGCCCGATATTTGTCAAACTAACTTCAGAACTAATTATTAAGACATTCAAGTTATTAATCAAACCGGTATTGTTCATTTGCCACAAAATTTTGCGACTAATTAAGCGAATATTTATGTTTTTTCAGAAAAAATACCTTTATTTCGACAAAAAAGCGAAAAAACTTGAACGAATTGCAAAAAAGAAGTTGACGATACAGGCAAGACTGATTAAAATATACTTATGTAAACAAGAAAAGCAATTGAAGGAACGATATGGCCAGAAGACCCGAGCATAGCAAAAAGCGACAAAACAAGCTAAGTATGATACTTACAACCTTGGTTGTATGCATGCTTTTGATTGTTGTTTCCATCGGCAGTTACTCAATGCGGGACAAACTGGCAAATTACCGCGATAGACAAGCATCCCTTGCCGAACAAATCGCGCTGGAACATGAACGTACCAAAGAAATCGAAAACCTTGAGAAATATACGTATACGATGAAGTACGTAGAAGAAATCGCCCGGAAACATTTAGGATTTGTCTATGAGGGGGAACGAATTTTCAGACAGGAACCGTAGGCGAAATTATGTTAACCAACATTGATACCGCTTTCCCAAAGATGAAGCGGTATTTTATTGTCCCTATTTTTACTTTAATAGTAATAACGATCAACCAGTTTTTACATTGGAAACAACATTTTTTGACATATGCGAAATTTTGAGTCACCGATGGCGTATAATAGTGCCGGTGTGGAAAAATATGGGGAATAGTCTCAATATTCTATGCAAGGCGGGCTTTTAAACCCGCCTTTCTGTAGAAAAAGAATGAAAAAAGGAATAAAAAATGCCAAAACAGCAAATCCTTTTATTGATTTGTCATTATATACATGATATAATTTAGAAAAACCAAAAGGAAATATTCTATATGTATGATATAAATGTAAAAGTTCGAATAAATAAAATTACGCTTAGAGATTTTAAGAGTGTAAAAAACGGTACGATTAATATAAATGCTTCTGACTGTTTACATCAAGAGAAAGCGAGCATTACGGGTATATATGGTCAAAATGGTTCAGGTAAAACTGTAATCATTGAAGCACTGGATATAATCAAACACATTATGTGTGGTGAAAAAATTCCTAATGAATATCTGAGCATTATTGCATATGGTAAAAATGAGTGCCATATAGAGGTAGAATTCATAGTTTCAACTTCTGTAACCGATTGCGTTGTTATATATAAATGTATACTTGCCGGTCGTGATGACCCGAATACAAATAGTTTTATTAAGGATAGTTTAAAAGCAAAATCAAATATAACGATTATTGAGGAATGCTTAAGTGCTCGTGGGTCAGCTTTTGGTGAGAAAATAATTTTGCAAGACATAGCAAGTACAAATGAAAAATGCGCGTTGATGGAACCATCATCAAAAATAAGAGTTTTATTTGGATATGATAAAGAGGTTATCAGGAAATTAGAGAAGCAAAAGATTCTTGCATTATATGGCTCAAGGTCATTTATCTTTTCAGTGCAAGCTCTAGAGGCATTTGATTTAAAAAATAACCAAAACTGGGCACAAATACTAATTCTCTCTTTAATGATATATGCAAATACGAAATTAGTAACGATAAGCTCTCCCAAATATGATAAATATATGTTAAACTTTTTTAAGCAAACTAGTAAAGGTTTTATGCGTCCTTACTGTTTGGAATTTGATATAATAAATGATTCCGAGAAGGCATTTATACCTGAACAAGATTTTCCAATATTCGAACAAATACTATCATCCCTAAACATAGTATTATCAAGCATCATACCCGGACTTACTATAAAAATGGAATATGAAACTCAAACACAACATGATAACACTAAAGCTTACCACATAGAACTATTCTCCCACAGAGAAGAGTTGGGTACTTTTCCGTTCAGATATGAATCATTAGGCATAAAGCGAATTGTATCGTTCCTATCCTGCTTAATTTCAGCTTATAATGACCCCAGTTTTACACTTGTAATTGATGAAATGGACTCAAATATATTTGAACATTTATTAGGTGTAATGCTTGATATCATGAAAAATTCAGGCAAAGGTCAATTGATTTTTACTTCCCACAATTTGCGCCCACTGGAAGGTTTAGATGGCAACTCGGTTTTCTTTACAACAACAGATAACGAAAATCAATATGTGCAAATGGCCAAGAAAGGAACTAACAATTTGAGGGATATGTACTTGAGGGCGATTTCATTAGGATATAAGGACATCGAGCTTTATAATGGTGATAGTGAAAATGCCATTTCTTATGCTTTTCGTCAAGCGGGAAGGATTGAGTAATGGCAAAGAATAAACAAGAGAAGAAAATCATTTTATTCATAGTCGAGGGAATGAATGACCAAATTGCACTTGGTTTACCATTTGAAAATATGATAAAGCAATATTTCCAAGACAGAGACATAAAATTTGATATAACTGGTGGCGATTTAACCAGTGACGGTAAAACCTTAAATATAGTGAATGCGATTGGGAAATGTATTAACAAATATATTGACAAGCATAAGCTTAAAAAGTCAAAGGGTCAAACTCAAGGGGATATCTGCGAAGTAATTCTATTAGTAGATATGGATGGTGCTTTTATTCCAAATGAAGCAATCAAATGTAGTGAGGATAGCAAAAAAGCATTTTATGATGATGACGCTATTTTGTACCATAACCCGGAAAAGATTATTAAAATCCATGAACGAAAGCAAAAATACATAGAGCGCCTTCTCTCAAAAAACAAAATTTGCGATATCCCATTTCGAGTTTATTTTGTTTCTTGTAATCTTGACCACATCATTTGCGGAAATGCAAACCTAAGTGAGCAGGAGAAAAGAATAGAAGCTGAAAAATTCGAACAAAAATTTTCCGGAGATTCAAATGGATTGATTGAATTTTTCCAAAAACCAGAGATTATCCTATCGGATTCTTATGAACAAAGTTGGACTAATATTAAACAAACAAACAATTCACTAAAAAGATACTCAAACCTTAATATTTTTATTGCAGGTAAAATTTCAAATATTTAACCCCAACCCCTCATCATATCCCAACGCAATATTCATGCATTGAATCGCCGCCCCTGATGCTCCTTTACCTAGATTGTCAAAGTGGGCATACAAAACATAGCGTTCATCTTTGCCGGCCAGATAAATATTCATGTCGTCACGCCCCGCCATCCCATTGCAGCATAAAAAATTGGAAGATATAACTTCATTCTCAAGCGGATGTACATTAATTAACTTGGCCCCGGCATAAAACTCCTGATATACCTCAATCATTTCAGGCAATTTATATCGTTTTCTCAGCCGGTCAGCAAAAATCGGAATAGAGACTACCATCCCCTGAAAATAATCGGCGATAATCGGGTTAAAAAGAGGCTCTCTGCTTAAGCCGCATTCTTTGGTTATTTCCGGAAGGTGTTTATGCTGTTGGCCAAGGGCATAAAGCCGGGGTGCGTCATAATCACTAATCCGTTCCTCATTTTCATACTCTTTGATCATACTTTTTCCGGCGCCGCTATATCCGCTGACCGACCCAAACGATAGTGGATAATCAGCCGTAATGACTCCATTTTTGATCAGTGGAAAAACTAAAGCAACAAAACCGGTGGCATGACAACCGGGTACAGAAATCCTCTTCCCCGATGCAATTGCTTTTCGGTGTCCGTAGGATAACTCCGGGAAACCGTAAGCCCACTCAGGAAGTGTACGATGTGCTGTGGAGGCATCAATTATTATTACATTTCCATTTTTTACCATTTTGACAGCTTCTCTTGCCGCCTCATCAGGCAGACAAAGAAAAGTCACGTCAGAATCATTGATTAATCGGCACCTTTCGTCAACATCCTTTCGTTTGTCACTGTCTATCTTAAGTATTTCAAGATCATCTCGTTTTTTGAAGCGATCATAAATTTTCAGGCCGGTAGTACCTTCACTGCCGTCAATAAATATTTTATGTTTCATATCAGCTCTCCTTGCGCAAGTAAAGTTTTATCTGAGTTGTCGTCATTGCGGGTTTGACCCGCAATCTCATTGTACCACAATAGTAATAATAACGCCATACCTGCTTAATTCCATCAAAATTCTAACAATTGCACAATTTTGAAGTAAATTTGCACATTCTTACCCATTGACTAAAACCTGTTAAATTGATATTATTAGATTAAGGAAATATCAAAACCCAATATGGGAAAATATGAAAAGCGGGGTCAATTATGGAAAAAGCAAACAATAACCTACATATCAACACTTGCGGTATTAATACCGTCAACCCAACTGAAACAGTTGGACCAGCAGCAAAAACATACTACCAAATCCTGTATGTCCTTGAAGGAAGCGGAACATTAACGATTCAAGGGAAAAAGTATCAGCTTGATAAAGGATGTGGATTTCTGGTAAATCCGGATGAGATGGTTATATGCCATACCGATAGGAAATCACCATGGACGTATGCTTTTGTTGGCTTCGTAGGAAGCAACGCCGAATCACTGATTGAAAGTGTCGGTTTAACAAAGGAAAAGCCTCTGTTTAAGACAAACAAGGTGGACAAGGTTCGTCAAATTATCGATGATATGATTGAAAGTTTCAATTACAAGTTGTCCTCCGAGCTAAAAAGAAAAGGATTATTCGTTCTCTTATTATCGGTTATCACTGAAGATGTACCGATATCCGTCAGCAATTACCAAGAACGGTCCGAGCACTATGTCAATAAAGCAACCGAATATATCCGGAATAACTATTGCAATCCGATAAAAGTCACCGACGTTGCTGATTATGTGCAAGTCAATCGGAGTTATCTTTATACTCTGTTCATGTCAACGATTGACGTTTCACCGCACCAATACTTATCAAATTGCCGGATTAAAAGAGCTTCGTTATTATTGGAAACCACCAAAGGCTCTATTGAAAGTGTTGCCTTGTCATGTGGATACGCAGATTCCTTAGTCTTCACCAAAGCTTTTAAGCAGGTTAAAGGTGTGTCTCCATCATCATACCGGAAAGCCGCCCAGCAAAAATAGCATATTTACTTGTTACAAACCCTCATATATAATAACATATGAGGGTTTTTTAATGGACAAAATTAGCTTTCCGGCCGCAGCATTGACTGTTTTTGCAATTTTCATAACCCCCTTGGTAGAAAGAATTACCGTCTTTGAACGTGATGGTAAGCATTTTCTATGGCTGGTTTTATTTGTCTCCTTGGCTTTTTTGTACCAAAAATCCATTTCAGTTTTTCTGAAAGAATACCATAAGACCGTAACTGTGATTGCCGTGTTGTTTTCGCTTTCCTTTACTATCGGTGGGGAACTTCACCGCTTTTTGTCAATAGATGGTTTTTTCTCCATATATGGAGTTTTTAGGTTTGCTATCTGCCTGTCAGGATATGGGGTGTTATTTTATTCCCTGATTACGTTGCTTTACCATTTTATTGACAAAACCAAAATTATAGCAATAAAAGCAGATAAATGGTGGTTCACTGATAATCACCAGTCATTATTTATCGTCTGGGTGGTCATCTTTTTATGCTGGTTACCTTACCTATATATATTTTACCCCGGTTTTTTCTCCCCGGACTCAATCCGCCAATTCGAGATGGGTCTAGGGATCAGGGAGTTTTCCGCTCACCATACCATCCTCCATACCTTGATAATGACCTTCTTTATCCGCTTAGGGGACAAAGCAGGCAACCTTAATACTGGTGCGGCATTATATGGTCTAACGCAAATGATAGTGATGTCATTACTATTTTCATTTGTCATTAAGTATCTGGCTTCCCGGAAAGTACATGTAAAAATCAGGGTGTTATTCTTTATATATTTTGCGGTATATCCGGTTAATGCCTTATATAGTATGACCGGCTGGAAGGATGTTATTTTCGGCGGATTATGTCTGTTGCTTTTCATCCTGATGGCTGAGCTTTTCCGTAACCCCGATGATGTTTTAAGTAAAAAGTCATCAATTTTTATCCTATGCCTTGTCACGATTTTGTTTGGTTTATTCCGCAATAACGCTGTTTACGTACTGGTACTGTTTACCCCTTTCTTTTTATTTTTCTTGCGCAAAAATTGGAAAAAAGTAGTTCCGATGGCAATCGTGGTTTTAATATCAATAACCCTGTTTAACGTTATTTCCTTCTCCATCTTTAATGTGAAAAAGACCGGGGCAGAGGAAGCACTGTCCGTTCCGCTCCAGCAAATCGCCCGGACGGTCACCCTTCATGGGGATGATTTAACCCCGGAGGAAATCACCAGGCTCTCGCAGTTTTTTGCCGTGGAAAAATTGCCCGGATTGTATGACCCCCATATATCGGACCCGGTTAAATGGTCGGGTTTTAAACCATCGGCTTTCCACGATGATACCGGAGGCTTTTGGGCTATATGGCTTTCATTGGGTTGTAAATATCCGGGCGCCTACATTAGCTCGTTCCTTTTAGGCTCATATGGATATTGGTATCCCAATGTAAACGAAGGGATATATACTTTGTGGGTTTATCCCGAAGAAACACTGCCTTCGCTTCGTGCCCAGCACCGCTTTCCTTTACGCAGCGGCTTACTCTTTGTCCTGATTGATGGTTTTGCCCGCAATCTGCCGGTATTATCAATGCTAAGCAGTATCGGATTTAATGTCTGGCTCATCATCCTCTCTGCCGGATACTTAATTATAATAAAGCAAAAAAAGATGTTGGTTCCGCTCCTGATACCGGCATTGGTATGGTTTACGACCCTTGCATCACCGGTTTATGCCGAATATCGTTATGTTTACGGGGTCATCCTCTCTGCCCCGGTGATTTTGGTATTAATGATTTTGGAAAAAAATGCTATAATTAGTAATAAGAACGAAAAGGAGAAAATATGATATCACAAATGTACAAAAACATGCTTAGCGGAAAATCAGTCATCCGCGAGCTTGCCGAATTTGCAACCGCCCGTGGTAATGAAATCGGCTACGAAAACGTTTACGACTTTAGCCTCGGTAACCCTTCTGTTGCCGCGCCAAAGAAGCTGACCGAAACGATGATTGATTTATTGCAAACCAAAACATCACGTGAGCTTCACGGTTACAGCCCCAGTTTGGGGATTCAGACCGTAAAGGAAAAAGTCGCCGCCTCATTGAATGAGCGATTCAACATGAACTATACCGCCAATCATATTTTTATGGCGGCAGCGGCAGCCAGTGCTTTAGCCCACGCCGTCCGTGCGGTCACGGCACCAGGTGATGAAATCCTGACCTTTGCCCCATTTTTCCCGGAATATAACCCTTACATCAACCTGACCGGGGCAATTCTCAAAATAGTCCCAGCAGATTTAGATAGCTTCCAGATTAATTTTGAGCAATTTGAAGAAATGCTTAGTGAAAAAGTAACCGCAGTTTTAATCAATACTCCGAACAATCCCTCCGGTGTTGTTTATACATCAGCAACCCTCAAGAAACTGGCGGACATATTATATAAGAAGCAAGAGGAATACGGACATGATATTTTCTTGATATCAGATGAACCATACCGCGAAATAGTTTTTAGCGGCGTTGAATCACCTTATGTATCCGCGTTCTATGATAATACCCTGTCTTGCTATTCTTACTCCAAGTCCCTCTCGCTTCCCGGTGAGCGGATTGGATACCTTGCTGTAAACCCGGCTTGCACCGACGCGGATTATATTGTCCCGATGTGTGGTCAGATTTCACGAGGAATTGGACATAACTGCCCTGCTTCAATTATGCAGCTTGCAGTAGCCGAAGTTCTTGATGTTACATCCGATATCAGTATATATGAAACAAATATGAATCTTATTTATGACGAACTAAAATCCCTTGGTTTCACCATAACCAAACCAGGTGGCACATTCTATATCTTACCTAAAGCGCTGGAAGAAGATGCATTGAGTTTTTGCCGGAAAGCAATGAAATATGACCTTATCCTTGTCCCATCCGACAGCTTTGGCATCACCGGACATTTCCGGATGGCATACTGCATTGATACCGAAAAAGTAGAACGAGCACTACCTGTCATCCGCAAGTTTGTTGAAACCGAATACAAGTAGGGCGGGGGCTTGCCCCCGCCGAAGAAATCGAACCCAACCTGAAAGGACCCTCCCATGCCCGACATCCTTAAATCCATAATATTCGGCATCATCCAAGGCATCACCGAGTGGTTGCCAATCTCCAGCACCGGACATATGATTCTGGTTGAAGAGTTTGTCAAATTCACCAATACCTCAGAAAGCTTTTGGGAAATGTTTTTAGTTGTTATCCAATTCGCCTCCATCCTTGCAGTAGTAATCCTTTTCTGGTCAAAAATATTTCCCTTTGGCAGAAAAGAAAACGGCGGAGTTTTTTATGTCAAAACAGATATCATTTCATTATGGATAAAAATCCTCGTTGCCTGCTTACCTGCTGCCGTAATCGGCTTCTTATTCGACGAACTTTTTGAAAAACTGTTTTACAACGCCTTAAGTGTATCCATTGTCCTAATACTATTCGGAGTCGCTTTCATTGTTATCGAGAATTGGAACAAAACCCGCAACCCAAAGATTGATTCACTGGCTGAAATAACCTACTATACCGCGATAATCATTGGCTTTTTCCAACTCATTGCCGCGATTTTTCCCGGTACGTCCCGCTCCGGAGCAACTATCATCGGTGCCCTATTAATTGGCGTATCCCGAACCATTGCCGCCGAATTTACCTTTGTCCTTGCCATCCCGGTCATGGCAGGGGCGAGCTTACTAAAACTGCTGCGATTTGGTTTTTCCTTTACCGGTACTGAGGCAGCAGTACTTTTGGTCGGAATGGTCACAGCTTTTATCGTTTCAATCTTTGTTATCCGCTTTTTACTTAATTATATAAGGAAAAATGACTTCAAAATCTTTGGATATTACCGAATTGGACTAGGTTTAGTCGTATTATGCTACTTTTTTTTATTCAAAGGTTGACATTTTTGCGAATGAGTAGTAGAGTGAGGTTGTGATTAGTAAAACTTATCGAATTAAACTAATAAAAATAATGGATTTTTTGGAAGGAGTAAAAAATGGCAGAGGAAAAAAAAGTTAGTGTCGCTAAAGCACCAGCAGCAACGAAAAGTGTTGCACCCGCCAAAGAAACAGCAGTAAAGAAAGAAGCAGCAGTAAAAAAAGAAACCGCAGTAAAGAAAGAAGTAGCGAAGAAACCAGCAACAAAGAAAACGGCAGCCAAAAAACCGGCAGCGAAGAAAGCATCTGTCGCTGTAAAAAAGAGCGAAGTAGTAAAGATTGAAGTTAACGACAGATCTTATACACAAGATGACTTATTAAAGATTGCCAGAGATGTATGGCAGTATGACATCGGCAAGAAACCGGCTGACCTCATTAGTATCGAGCTTTATGTGAAACCGGAAGAGAAAAAAGTCTATTACGTATTTAACGGCGATTACGCACACAGTTTTGACATCTAACAAAATTTTCGACATAATCAAAAGAGGCTATCCATTCGATAGCTTCTTTTTATGTGCAGAACCGCATAATGAATTTATTCGCCAAAGCATACAAATACCGGAATGAATCTCGATTTGAATTGTTTTATGATTTTTTAATAATTTATTTATTGACTTTACGTGGAGATAATGCTATTTTATGTAAGGAAGATGTTAGCACTCCCACATGATGAGTGCTAATGCTCGAGAGGGAAAGATGTCGTTAGATGAACGTAAACTCATAATCCTGCAAGCAATAATCCGTAACTACTTGGAAACGGGAGAACCGGTTGGAAGCCGTACGATATCCAAACTCGCTGACCTTAACCTCAGCTCGGCGACAATCCGTAATGAGATGGCTGATTTGGAAGAAATGGGTTATATCCTGCAGCCACACACATCTGCCGGACGGATACCCTCGGACAAAGGTTACCGCCTCTATGTTGATACGATGATGGAGGAAAAAGCCCGTGAAGTCGAGGAGTTGAAAGAGACATTACTGGAAAAAGCGGACAAAATCGACCATGTCCTTAAACAAGCAGCCAAAGTTTTAGCCGCTAATACAAACTACGCTTCGATAATCAGCGCCCCGAATTATCGACGCAACAAACTAAAATTTATCCAACTGACCAAAGTTGACTTAGACCAACTGCTTGCCGTAATCGTCGTCGAAGGAAACGTCATCAAAAACCATATCATCAAAATAACCGACCAACTTGATGACGAAACACTACTAAAACTCAATATATTGTTGAATACTCATCTTAATGGGTTATCTATTGATGAAATAAGCCTAGGTAGGATTCAAGCCCTTAAACAACAAGCAGGGACGTACAGCGCCATCGTCGGCGAAGTAATTGAAGCCGTCGGAGAAGCAATTAAAGCTGACGAAGACTTAGAGATATATACCAGCGGCGCGACCAATATCTTCAAGTACCCCGAACTGGCTGACCACCAGAAAGCCAGCGAATTAATCACAACCTTTGAAGAAAAACGCCTATTGACCGAGCTGGTCAACGAAAGCGTGGCAAATGACCCAAACCCAACCGGCATCCAAGTATATATTGGCAACGAGACACCAATCCAATCAATGAAAGATTGCAGCATAGTTACCGCGACATATGAATTAGAAGAAGGAATGCGTGGAACGATTGGTATTATTGGACCGAAAAGAATGGATTACGACAAAGTTGTCGGCGTCCTCAAATCCTTAAAGTCACAACTCGAAGATATATATAGAAATAAAACCTGACAGAAAGGAAAAAGATATGCAAGATAATACAAGCGAAGAAAATCTTATCGAAAATGAAGCAGAAGCTTTGACTCCTGAAAAAGAACCACCCAAAAGCCCTGAACCGGAAAAGAAAAGCTTCAAGAAGAGACCAAAAGCCGACAAGCAAAAAGAGCGGATCATTGAACTCGAAGACCGCGTAATACGCCAGATGGCAGAATTTGAAAACTTCCGCAAGCGCACCGAAAAAGAAAAATCATTCATGTTTGAAGCCGGTGCCCGCAGTATCATCGAAAAAATCCTCCCGGTCGTTGATAACTTCGAACGCGGTTTGGCTGCCGTCCCCGAAGCAGAGAAAACTTCATCCTTCACCGAAGGGATGAATATGATTTACAAACAATTAATGAACGAACTTGACAAACTTGATGTCAAAGCCATACCCGCCATCGGTGAGGAGTTTAACCCCGACCTCCACAATGCCGTAATGCAGGTAGAAAGCGATGAATACGAAAGCGGAATCATCGCCCAAGAGATGCAACGGGGCTACACATACAGAAACACCGTAGTAAGACACAGCATGGTATCAGTAGTACAGTAGCCATTGCCAAGAAGCAAGACAAATACAAAGCACCACAAACAATAGCAACTATAACCAGCCAAGGAGTAAGACAGATAATAAAGAATTCGTAGTCGCCTCAAGCCGCCTTCTAGCGAGGCAAGAATTAAACCAGAACCAATTAGGCGTTAGCGACGAAGAATTTTATTATCTGACTTACGGACTATAACTAACCACTAACCACTAACCACCAACCACCAACCACCAACCAACAACAGAAAGGAACAAGAATAAAATGGGAAAAATAATCGGAATCGACCTAGGAACAACTAACAGCTGCGTCGCAGTAATGGAAGGTGGCAAACCCACCATCATCACCAATACCGAGGGACTCCGCACCACCCCCTCCGTCGTCGCATTCACCAAAACCGGTGAACGCCTAGTCGGCGAACCAGCAAAACGCCAAGCAGTAACCAACTCGGAAAAAACCATCTCATCAATCAAACGT
>Ga0209737_10003017_pt1 | contig 11763 bp, 7 predicted proteins | sample TergutCu122P3_FD_187284 | JGI IMG/M metagenome (GOLD analysis project Ga0209737, IMG submission 187284) | Cubitermes ugandensis P3 segment gut microbial communities from Kakamega Forest, Kenya - Cu122 P3 (SPAdes) (version 2) | ecosystem: Host-associated > Arthropoda: Insects > Digestive system >...
CCCCGTATTTTCGGTGTTGATTGCAGTTGATAAAAAATATTTTTTGTGCATTATGCAATATACTGAATAGTTACATTAATAATTCTCCCTAAGCGTTTCAACCGTATTCTGTTTCTTAACCTTGCTGACGGAATAAAGCATTGTCGCAAATACCGATACGAATACGCCTCCTATGCTAATCCATATGCTTCCCCACGGCAGCATAAACGGCAAATCAACACCCGATAAAATCACCGTATATATTGCGTATGTTATAAGTCCCGATAACGGTAAAGCGAAGAAGAGCGACTTGAACCCGTAGAACAGACATTCAAAACTCATCATTTTGTAAAGGCTCTTATCCGTCATACCGATACTTCCGAGCATTGCAAGCTCACGGCGACGTAGGCCGATACTCGTTGAAACCGTATTGAATACGTTCGCAACGGCAATGAGCGACAGTAGCCCCGTAAATCCGTAAGCGAAAATATTAACGATAGTCATAAGCGTTCTGTCCTCGTTTACGCTGTCGTATGCGTTATAGAGAGAGTAATTGTCTTCGCCTACTCCCGCATCAGCCATAATCTTATGCATTTCTTTTCCAGAGGCAGGTAGGTTGTCGGACTTGAATATAAGCTCAACATAAGGATTAGTCCAACGGTAATCCGAAAACTGCTCATAAGCCGAAAACGGTGCGAACATTACTATTCCCGTGTACATATCATCCTTATATAAATCCGGCAGATTTTTAACCTGTGTAAACGTTATATCGACTGGAATTTTTTCCTGTTGCTCGCCGTCTGCCAGTTCCGTCCTGTATACGGGCTGTTTATATGCGGTTGCGGTTATGTCGTCATTGCTTTTGAATACGTCCGTTTTCGTATAGCGTTTTGTATCCGCATCTCTGCCGTGAAGCACGGTATAAGCCGTCAGCTTAACATTCTCGCCCATATAGTCCTTTGGATTCAGACCGTTTTCTTTGAGGTATTCAATGTAGTTCCCGTCATCAATGAAATACAGTGACGTATACGTATTATATTCATCTGATTGCGAACGGAATTGACTGACTTTCTTCACGTATTCCGCATTCAAATCCTCTGCGTTACATTTTAACTCGAGGACGGTACACTTATTGTAACCGCTCTTATACACGCCTGTCACGTCCTTGAGCTTATCATAAAAATCTAAAGTTGTCTCGTTATCTTCTTTACGGTTGCTATCATAGTAAGCGTTGCTGATATAAGTGAAACTCAAATCATAGTCAGGGAGATACATCGTTTCATCTATACCTGCTTTAAGGTACATTGTAAACGCTCCCGCCGTATTAAACAGGACTATGCTCACGATAAGCGAAAAAACTGCCGCACGGTAACTCTTTTTACTGCGTTTGAAATTCTTTCGCGCAAGCATTTGAACGCCGAAAAGCTTTTCAAACAGCTTAGAAGTCTTAACTGCCTTTCTGCTGAACTTTATATCTGCGTTCATGCGTATGCGTTCAATCGCCGAACCTCTTGTTCCTCTGAATGCGGGGATAGCCGCAGAAATGAGTATCGTAACAGCACTGAGTATCACAGCCACGGTTACCGCCCATACGGCGACATGAAGATGCAGCTTAATCTCCGATTGAATAAATCTGTCGAGAATTTCACCCGAATAGTTTACGGCAATCCCCATTCCGGATATGCCGAGAAGAACACCGAGAGGCACGCCTATCAACCCGACGCACAAGCCCTCGAAGAGCACCGACCTGCGTAACTGTTTACGTGTCGCACCGACCGAGCTGAGTATCCCGAACTGCCTTGTGCGCTCTCTGACTGAAATTGAGAACGAATTATAAATCAGCAGAAGCGACGCTCCCATGATAATAAGTCCAACCACTCCGCCAAGCCCCGCAAAAATGTTTTTTTCCATCGGGTCACGGATAACGCCGTTATAATACAAATACTCCTGATTCTCATAACCCTGATAACACATATTATCACTGGATTTATCAAGTCGCTGTCCGTTTTCATCATTAAACGCCGCAAGTCTATCACTCCAGTTATCGTCAAAAACAACCATTTGGCTCTGTTTTTCATCTATAAAGCCGAAAGTCTGCGAAAGCTTTTTCATCTTGAAATAGGCGTTGTAGACCGTATTGTTATCACCGTATTCAACACCTGTAAGGGCAGTATATTCCGCCGTCCACGGCTGTTCGAACGGGGGACGTTCGCATATACCGACAACGGTGTATGTCTTTGTTTCACGGGTGACGAATTTCTCCCACATTTCTGAGTTCTCATCCGTTCCATGATAAGGTGCGCAATAATCAAGTGAAATGTTATATCCGTTTTTCCCATCAATGCGAAGTCCGATTTCCAGTTCAAGCATGTCGCCTATTTTGTAATCAATACCGCCTTCGGTTATAACGTCTTCTGATACTGTAATTTCACTGCTGTTTTTCGGAAATCTGCCCTCCTTTAATTTAATCGGAGGACGCATGTTATAAGCCCCGTCATCAAAACCTACTACATTCAAATACGGCTTCAAGGGATTTTTACACCCCTCTAAAACGGATACGCCGACATTCTGAATAACCCCGACGCTCTTAACACGGTCATCTTTACGCAGATTTTCAATGAAAACACTGTCTGCGTCAAAAAAAGCTCCGTGCCAGTCTCCCGTCTCGGCTTTAACGGTGTCAAGCATAAATTTCTGCATTGAAGAAACAAGCGACGTTGCCGCTGTGAAAAGGGAGACGGAAAGAATTACGCCGATAACTGTTACGATTGTCCGTGTGCGGTTTTTCTTCAGAGCCTCCAGTGTAACTTTAGAAAATACATTCATTATCTGTCACGCCCCTCTAAACAATCTTACCGTCTTCGATTCTGATAATCCTGTCCGCCTGCAATGCGACATTTTCATCGTGCGTAATGACTATCATCGTCTGTTTATATTTCTTGTTGCTGAGTTTAAGCATCTCGACAATCTGCTGGCTGTTCTTGCTGTCAAGATTGCCCGTAGGCTCATCCGCAAGAACAATTGCGGGAGCGTTAATCAAAGCGCGCCCGATTGAAACACGCTGTTGCTGTCCGCCTGAAAGCTGGTTCGGAAGGTGCTTGGTGCGGTCTTTAAGGTTGAGTGTATCAAGAAGCTCCTCAAGCCGCTCTTTGTTAACCTTTCGCCTGTCCATAAGCACGGGCAGGGTAATATTCTCTTCCGCCGTAAGAACAGGGATAAGATTGTAGAACTGATAAATCAGCCCGACCTGACGGCGTCGGAATATGGCAAGCTGCTCGGATTTTTGAGCATAGACGTCTTTTCCGTCAACGTATACTTTACCTGACGTGGGCGTATCAACACCGCCGAGAATGTGCAGCAGCGTCGACTTACCCGAACCGGACGGCCCCGTGATTGCGATAAACTCGCCCTTTTCAACAGAGAACGAAACGTCGTCCAATGCTCTGACAATATTTTCAACTTTGCCGTAAGTTTTGCAAAGATTTTCGACTTTCAATATTTCCATAAAACACTCTCCCAAATTATTGTATTAATCCGCAAGTAAACTCTTGCGCCTCACGGCAAAGCCGTTCGGGAGTTTACTTGCTCAAATGTGCCTTTTTCTCGTCTGCCTGCGGCAGACAACCGAAAAAGACGCACAGTATTACTCTGCCAAAACGCAAGCGTTTTGTTGCGGAGTAATATAATAAAATTATAAGTCACCGCAGTGACACTGCGGTGACTTTAATATTACAATATTGTCACTTTCCTGAATCCGTGAAGTTTAAAGTTCTTGACAAAGAATAAGGAGGGAGGAGTTGCGGGGCGGTAGCCCCGCTTCGCGGGGACTCCGTCCTCTAACCCTTCCCGATTTTTGTGCAAAACAACGAAAATCATCAAAACAACTGAATAGTTACACTTATTTATCAATAAAGTTTGACTGGCTTAGCGATAACTAAAATATTTCCGCCCCGAAAGTATAACTTTCGGGGGCAGATTAATTGTTAATCGTTCATTGTTAATTGTTAAATTTTCCCCTCGCCCGTCTTTCTTCAAACTGAGCCCTTGACATGAGGAACTTCCTCGGTTTAGCCCCCTCGCTCGGAGCGATAAGACCCATTTCCTCAATCTCGTCCATAATTCTCGCCGCACGGGCGTATCCGAGTTTAAGTTTACGCTGGAGAGCCGAAGTCGAAAGCTGCCCGTTTTCGACGCCCATAGCGATTGCGCGTTCGAGATAGTCCTCATCGGTGCCTGTCGCCGCATCAATAGCTTCCTGTTGCCTGTCATTCTTCGATACAGGTATATTACTCTCGACAGCCTGAATAATTTCATTGTCATATTCCGTATTTATCTGTGATTTTATATATCCGACCGTCGCTTCGACATCCTTTGATGACGCAAAACAACCCTGTATTCTCACGGGTTTAGCCGTACCTATCGGCATATAAAGCATATCGCCGTTGCCGAGAAGTTTCTCCGCCCCTGCAATATCTATAATCGTTCGGGAGTCAACCTGCGACATAACGGAAAGTGCGACACGGCTCGGAATATTAGCCTTAATCAGCCCCGTAATTACATCCGTCGTCGGTCTTTGCGTCGCAACAACAAGGTGCATACCCGCCGCACGTCCCATTTGCGCAAGACGGCAAATCGAGTCCTCAACTTCCTTTCCCGCAACGAGCATGAGGTCGGCAAGCTCATCAATGAAAATGACGATTTGCGGCATTTTCTCAATCTCGTCATTGCGTTCGGCGAGAGCGTTATATGACGCAAGGTCTGTCGCACCGTCCTCAGCGAAAATATTATAACGCCGTATCATTTCGATAACCGCCCAATTCAACGCACCCGCCGCTTTTTTCGGTTCGGTGATAATCGGGATAAGCAAGTGTGGAATGCCCTCAAACACTTTGAACTCAACGATTTTCGGGTCGATGAGTATGATTTTAACCTCATCAGGCATTGCGTTGTAGAGTATGCTCATAATAATTGAACGGGTACAGACGGATTTTCCCGAACCTGTCGTTCCTGCGATAATTACGTGAGGCATCTTAGCGACGTCGCCCAGAACGATATTACCCGCAATATCCTTTCCGACCGCAAACGTCAGCTTGCTCCGGCTCTCCTTGAACTTGTCAGACGAGAGAATTTCACGTATTGTAACGAGGTCTTTCTGAACGTTCGGAACTTCAATGCCGACAGCGGATTTCCCGGGAACCGGTGCTTCGATACGGACGCCCTGCGCGGCAAGATATAACGCTATATCGTCTTCAAGATTCTTAATTTTAGAAACCTTAACGCCCGCGCCCGGCTGGATTTCATAACGGGTAATGGACGGTCCGCGTAAAACGTCGCTGATACGGACGGTTACGCCGAAACTTTTGAGCGTATTGACGATTATCTCGGCTTTCTCGTGCATTTCCGTAACGGCTTCCGTATTGTTGCCCCGAGTATCCGACTGACTTAACAGGCTCAGACTCGGTTTTGCGTAAAACTGCTTCGGCTTCTCCGCAAAATCGCTTGTATCAATCGGCGGCGGCAGCGTCTGAACGGGTTCTTTCGGAGCATGGCTCTCGGTAAGCTTCTTCTTCTCCAACGCCCTGATAAACAGGTCGTCAAGGCTCGTTTCCGCCGTATCTTCCGCTTCAACGTCGAAGGGCGGTTCTGCATCTTCCGTAACAGGTGCTGACTTGGCAAGGTTGGTTTTCTTAGGCTTAACAAAGGGCTTTTCATCGAAGAATTCGCCCAATTCTTCGCCCTCCCTCACCGCTTCAAGCAACGGCGGCCCTGTGTCGGGCTGGTTGTTAGAAATCGGAATATCAAGCAGAAAATCATCCGCCAGCGGCTTCTTTCGGCGGGGCTGCTTTTGTCTTATCATATCCAATGCTTCATTGTCTTTTGCAAAATCTTTCGCATCCTCGTCGTCGAGGTCATCCTCAAAGTCTCTGTCGCTGAATGTAGTTTTCATATGTATCAAGGCTCGCCATATCAGTTTAAACGGCATAAGCAGCATTCTGAAAAACTGTTTAAGACTCATATTAGTAAGCAGCATAAGGAATACAAAAAACATGATACCTGAAATAATCGCCGCCCCCGTAGTGTCAAACGCAAGCATAAGGGGGCCTGCGATTATGTAACTCAGAACGCCGCCGCCCTTTAGGTGCTTGCCTGCACTGTACAGGTTCTTGATTTTTTCAAAGAAATCTTCGCCTTTAATGTCGCGTACAAAGAAAAGCTGAACAGCCGAACTCGTCAGAAGCGTCAACGCTCCGCCCCAAATCGCCCGTCCTGTAACATTCTTCTGATTTTTCTCATCCCCGATTAATATAGCGGTGTAAATAAGTATTGCAGGAACGGTAAATACAGAAATGCCAAAAAGCCCCAGTAATATGTTGTGTAATGTGTTCCAGCCTCCTGCACCCTCAATAACGGTCATAAGAAAAATTAAAACACCTATTGCAAAAAGCAGAACCGACCAAAGCTGGTTATGCTCGTTTTTTGGTGCTGAGACAGGCTTTTCAGTCTTAGTGAGTTCGACCTTGGGTTTGGGTGTGCTTTTTTTTGCAGGCATTTTTAAACCTCCTTCTCATAAACGGTTACTCCTACCTGTCAATATGCTCCTTGAGTTTCTGATTTTCTATACTTTCATACGCAAGTATGTCAAATTTATATATTATGTTTTCTTCGTCAAGGTTCATCGCTATTTCGGAAGCATCCGAATCCGTTCCGCCGAAAACGGCAATGTCCACATCCGAATACTTCTTAAAAGTGCCTTTGGCTCTTGAGCCGAAGATAACGGCTTTGTAAATACTCGGCGTTTTAGAAATAATACGGCAGATTAAGTCCAACTGCTCTCGTCTCAGCCCTATATCAACCGTACTCATTCTAAACCTCTCCTTAGAAATTCAAGTTTCGCAGTTAACGAAATCTGATTTTTTCAAACTTGAAACAGCGAGTTTATATACATTTTTTGTAACTATTCAGTACATAGCAACAATTTTCAGCAACCGTAATCGGCAACGAAAATACGGGGGTTGCGGGGTGAAGCCCCGCTTCTCGAGGACTCTGTCCCCGAACCCCTCCCCGATTTTTTGTGCAAAATAACGGGAAACATCAAACCTACTGAATAGTTACCATTTTTTTATGTGCGAAAGTTGAATTATTAAGGCACAACGAATATTGTGACTTAATTTGCCATCTGCGGCGGTTGCCCGAAGGGCGAGCCGCTGGGCATTTTGAGCGACGAAAGCCGCCGAGCGATTTATTCGCGAGGAGTAAGACTTCCGTTGCGGAGTAATAGAAACCAATGCCGTCAACTTAAGGTTTTTCTTGTTCCTTCCGCCAGTCAAGGGGCGAAGCCCCTTGAAACCCCATATAGACTTAAGTTGACAGCATTGAATTAGAAACTGTTCTTTAAAAAAATATACAACTTTTCAAGCTCCGATAAATATACCGTTTTTACTTTCACCAACGCTTCGATTGACTTTGCATGGTCATACATATGGAACAGTCGGTTCCTTGTTTCAAGCATATCCACCAAAACCTCGCCGTCTATATCGGCACTTTCCAAAAACGCAGGTGCTGCCGACTTTATAATGCTTCTCGGCCCAATCGGCGGCAAAATCTCTATGCCGTTATATTCAAGGAAATCTTTAACAGTTTTTCATGCAAGTTCCCATGTAAACTCAAATCTTTGGACAAGCCCTTCTTGCTCTAACTGCGAAAAATCGACGACCTCTTTCCTCTCAAAAGCCCCTGATAGAAGCAGATATGCCTTGCTGAAATTTTCAAACCGCTGTATCCAACGAATATCTTTGTCCACAGTCTCTCACCCTATTTCTTAATGAACAGCTCATAGCTGAGAACAGTCAATCCGAGAAGAGCCGTATAAATCGAAAAAACCGTAAATCTATTTGATTTAACAATCCAACGAACCATTTTAATCGCCGCAATGCCCGTCACGAGGGCAACCATAAAGCCTAGCACATACGGGAATATGCTGCCTAAACTTTCTCCGCCACCGAATGCGTCCTTAAACTCAAACAGGCAACCTGCAAGAATCGTCGGAATACCGAGTATAAACGAGTATTTAACAGCTGTTTCTCTTGTCATTCCGCTGAAAAGTCCGCTTGAAATTGTAGAACCTGAACGTGAAATTCCCGGAAACAGAGCGATTGCCTGAAAGATACCGACAGTCAAACCGTCTTTTGGCGTTAAATCGGCATTGGTTTTCTTACCCTTAACACATTTATCCGCAAGGAAGAGAATGACCGCCGTGTAAAGGAAGAAACAGCCGAGTGCAACCATATTCCCGCCGAGAACCTCAATCTTGTCTTTAAACGGAATCACAGGAATAAGCACCGCACACGAAATAACAAGCATATAAATCATCCGCCGCTGTGGGTTTGTATCTTTAAGCTTGGTTTTGAACAGTTTCAGCCCTTTCAAGTCCTTGCACATCGCTCCAAGCTCTTTGATGAGTTCGACAATATCCTTACGGAATGCAAGAAATACAGCAAGAAGTGTGCCGAGATGGAGAATTGCCGTGAAGAAGAGACCATTCATTGAATCACCGAAATAATGCTCATAGGCCGCAATATGTCCCGAACTGGAGATTGGCAAAAACTCCGTAAGCCCCTGAATAATTCCTTTTAGTATTGCATCAAATAAACCCATTAATAATAACGACCTTTCCTATAAGGAACTGTGAAACAATAACTTGAACGTTTTGCAGTTCCTTAATTCTGTACTTGTTTAATTATACCATACTTGAAATAGAAATGCAAGATGTTTTGAGAGATTTTTATAACTATTCAGTATATTATATAATGCACAAAAAAATAATTTCTATTAACCGAAATCAACACCGAAACCCTTCCCGATTTTTGGGTGCTCCCGCACAATGAGTGGGTCAATAAAACAACGCAAATAGGTGCATGAGTGAAAAAACCCCAGTCACCGTAAGAGGCAACTGGGGAGCGTTTTTTTAATTAGAGTTATCGTAATAAAACTTTTTACGTGCTTGCTCTTTTTTCGCTTTAAGCCTGTCTCTTTGGAGCCATTCCAAACGCTCCGTCTCTTTCTTCGTCCTATTTTCCTTTTCAAGAAGTGCATAATACTCCGCACTTTGTGTATCGAAACCCGGGAAAAGACCTCCATTCCAGTTAATATTAAAAACTTCCGTTGATTTCAAGTTTTTAATAATCTGAAATTCTGAATTTATGCCATCGCTGTTTTTATACATAATGACTATATCATCTTTTTCGCCAACTAAAATCCTGTCAACAGAGTTCGTTGAATTATAATCTAGACTATATTTGCTAAGTGTCTTCTCTTTGAAATCAAGCAGATTGATTTCTGATATGCTGCCAGTTTCGTCATAATTGAAGTATGAACCGTAAACGATGTTAGATTTATCACCAAGATTATCTGAAAGAAGTTTTCCTTTTTCCCAACATTTTATCAGACTAAATTCAATCCCTCTGCGTAATAAAACGTCGTGATACCTTTGTTGTGACGTTATTGACAATATATCAATGAAGTAATAATCACCGTCAATTTTAAAATCAGTAATTTCATACTCATCCCCATAGAGCCTTCCAAGCGGTAAATCCTCTGACTTATACCATTGCCCAGCAGAATCTATCCACTCTAAATTAGTTAGGTAAACACCGTTTTGAATGTACTGGACAACTAAAGCAACATTTTCACCGTCACTTGAAATCCCCATAAGCGACGATGTTTCATTATCATTGAAATTGGTATGTCTAAAAATTTTAGTTGTTTTATTCAAACGGAAGTCATGATACTTCGCAATCCAGTCTTGAGTTTCAGCCTCATAATAAGCATATGCAATTGCATGGTCACCTACAGAGGTTATGTAATTAACTATATTATAGACGCCGAATTCATCAACAGTTTTCAATTCATCCGTCAAGCTATCATATGCTGTTACTCTTCCCGTAAGCCCCTTTTCATCATCTGTATTCGTAATCATAATGTAATATCTGTCATGCATCGACATTGAATACGCCCCATAACCCGACGAAAACGGAATATCTCCGACTTTTTTGTAACTATTTGCATAAGGGTCGAAAAGTCCAAGTTCCAAAGAGCTGTCGCTGTTTTCAGGTAAAACCTCAATTACAACTTTTCCGTCAAGACTTTTCATAGAAAGAAATGTCCCCTTGGCAGGAATATTCGCCTTGTTTTTGGGAATTTCAAAATAATCGTCCCCATAATATTCTTTGGCGTTTTCAACGTCCTCCAATATTAAACGTCCGTAGATGATGTGTTTTAATTCCGTAAAATCGTAATCGGGATTTTCAAGATTAATTAGCAGCTCTATTTTATTATTCGGACTTTTATAAGCCCCATTCAAAGGCATTGTATTTATCGGCTCTGACGGTTTTATATCTTCTGTAGCATCTACAATGACTTTCCTCGTAGTGTCTTCACTGTCGGACACTTTACGGATTTTCGGCATTTTACAGCCTGTAAGAATTAAAACAAGTGTAAGTGCGGTTGCGGTTAATTTCATCAGTTTCATATGGGACACTCCTAAAATAGTTGATTTTAAGACGCCAATAACCCCCTCCTTAAAAGGGGGAGTTATTGGCATTATTATTTCGGGACATAGATAATTCTGTCGGTAACAGCATAAACTCTTTCCAGAGACTCTTCATATTTTCCAGAAGCAATACCGTGTCCCTTTTTCCATGGATCGGTGATTTGTATACGTGATACACCAGAAACATCAGTATAGCCAGAAAAAACGAGATAATGTCCGGGTGAACTATATTTCCAATTCGCAGTAGTGGCACCTTTAATATGTGCTAAAACAGGTTTAGTTTTGGCAACAGAATTGACCGTCAATACAAATAACGCTGTCGGGGTTGTTATAGGATCATTTTTCCACCACTCTGTGTAATCGGAAGTAAATGTATTTTTGCAATAATTCCACGCATTAGCGTGTGTAGTTGAACCGTTAACCATGAGCGATGCCGCGAGGGTGCTTTGGGAGGGCGGGTTAGACGTGTTTTTAATGCAGGCATACATAGAACGCACAGACGCAGGACCGCAGTAGTCACCAGTCTCCTGTTCGTAAAACGGAACGTTTAAATAGAGTGCTCCTCTAGTCTGAGGGGCTGAGTCAGCAGTTCTGCTGTCGTCCTCCGCTTTAGCCACGGAACACAATGCACTGCTGAGAATAGTGCTTGCTAAAAGTAATCCGAAAAATTTCTTAGAAAATTTCATATTGAACCTCTTTAAATTGATTTGAGATATTGCTAGAATGTGATTTATCCTACTTCATTATACACCTTATTTTGCCAAATGTCAAGCGTGATTTTCGGTGCGTCAAAATATTCTATAATATATATATATATATATTAATGTTGATTGTTTTGTGCAAAACAACAAAAACCGTCAAGATAACTGAACAGTTATCCTTTAAGACGACGCAAAAAAATTGCCGAACATAGTTCGACAACTTTCAGGTAATATTATGGAGCTTCTAACCAGATTCGAACTGGTGACCTCATCCTTACCAAGGATGCGCTCTGCCGACTGAGCTATAGAAGCCTGTTCAAACAACTATTCTATTATACACTATTTCGAAATAAATGTCAAGCTTTTTAATGAATTTTTCTATGTAAATTTCATGGTTTTTTTATCCAATTGACCCCTTCCCGAAAACTAAACAAAATCCATATTTGAAAACGAGAGAAAAATTCGTATTTGAGTATGAATATAATTGTATCATAATTCAGAAGAAATGTCAACAAAGGTTTCTGAAATTATGAC
>Ga0209737_10003018_pt1 | contig 11762 bp, 8 predicted proteins | sample TergutCu122P3_FD_187284 | JGI IMG/M metagenome (GOLD analysis project Ga0209737, IMG submission 187284) | Cubitermes ugandensis P3 segment gut microbial communities from Kakamega Forest, Kenya - Cu122 P3 (SPAdes) (version 2) | ecosystem: Host-associated > Arthropoda: Insects > Digestive system >...
ATCTATCATAAAGTTTCTTCAGTACGATTTAGTGCTAAAACTTGAAACTTCGTCCGTTCATGTAGAATTTTATTCTCTTTCAAACAGTTTTTATTTCATAATTTTATGTTATATAGAGCAGAAAATATATCTGTTTTTGTGGAGGGATGCAATTTCAAGATTATATGCCCGAAAAAACTCCGGCCGGCAGGGGACTACTGCCATTTAAAAGTCAGTACGCTAAAGGTTAATCATGGCAGGTCACATAAATTTGCATACAGTGGAACCCTGTTATACATGCATTGGTTTATACAACACCTCACATATAGCATCAGCTATTCTGTGGTACCAATTCATTCCTTACTGTTAACTACCATTATACTCCTCAATTATAACTATTTAGTCCCTTCCACGATGTTATAACCTAGTCTGACTATTATTTAACGGGCTACAGTATCACAAAATATCAGAACCCTTGAAATACAGGATATCATTACATTACGGCACTTTTTCACTTTCTTACTAGCAGTGTATTTGTATTTGCAAACATTATGAAGTGACAGACTATTTGTGGGATCTAATCACAAATGGGCGGATATCATCATAATATACAGCAATGAAACAGGGTATAAAGGCATGCAGTAGACTGACAAGTTCAAAATATAGTGCAGATACATGCCCTTGTTGTCACAGTATTTAAATACGAAAAACTTTGGCCAAGTATCTTTTGGCCAGCTCAGAATCTCCAGGAATCTGTTCAGTGAAATGAGTTAACACACAAACATTATGAAACAACAGTTACTGAAACTGGTGAACATTCTGTAGGTATGAAACATGTATCTTCCAGAACAGGTTCAATAGTCTTGATATATGACAATGTACTGTCATTCAAATGGTTCTGAATTTGATCCCCAGTCAGACCTCTGTGCAGATTTGTCTGCTCACAGATTCAGCCATTCACTCCTACACAAGAGAACATATTGAAAGTGTGAAGAATACCAAAAACCTCTTCAGACTGTTGCAATGGGGAAGCGGCTGGTTATGAAAGATCAGTGTTGCTGTCAATGGCCCTATATGCAGTAATATTTATCACCAAACTTAATGACCCTTGTGGGTTCATACAAACAACTACTGAAATAATAAATTACTTGAGGGCTAACTTACCCTCAATTCTTCATCTGAGTCTGCTCCATTGGCCTGTGAAGAACTGTTGCCTGCAGCTTCATCACCACTGTCTGAATCCTCACTGTCACCATACATCCCCAGACCTGCATGTGCAGTATTCCAAATTCTCAAAATATCAGTGCATCTCCACAATACTGCATGAAATTGTTCAATAATATTTTCAGAAATAAACATTCTGAATTTAAAATATTGCAGTATTTTTCAGACATTGTTCAAGTTATGCCAGCAATTTAAATCTCACATGTCACAAAGCTGAAAGGGACTGTTACCTAAGGCAGCAAATGGATGTTGTGGGAAGTGCAGTTCTCATTGTGATGTACTGTAATGCCACAAATATGTTAGAGTGGTACCACTGAGAAGCAGTAAGTTCCTCCACAGCACTGGTACGTATCTACCACACTATACGGCATCACATGCCAGAAGACAATAATCTTAATATTCACTGCCATGAACATCTCAAATCTCATATTTCTCTAGGATCAAGGCCGCTGAAAAAGCCTGGGGCAATTTTTGTCAATGTCAAAGGAACGTTGGCAGCAGAAACAGAATTCACGTAGACGTCACAAAATGACTGTCACTTCCTTACTGCAGAAAGTTCAGCATAACCTGACAATGACCGATAAAAAAACCCCTAAATTACTGTACGAGCTCTAAACAGTTATAAATGTACATATATTTCAAACCACACTTACAGTAACAATAAAGAACAATACAAGAAAAGCAAACATCACTCTACTGCCCCAAATACCAAATCGCTTAATCATGTTGTGCACAGTGTTCTTCAAGTGCATTAGCAGAATTTGAACGAAAGAAATTAATGGGAAATACAGTTACAGTGGGCTGTAAATTTTAAAATTGCTACAACAGAACATCCATCACCATTCCCCTACACTTCATTTTCCCTCGAGTATCATGCATTTGCTGTAGTGTCTACAAATCTGATACATTTAAAACTTCCCCACAACTGTAATGTTCCTATGTTTATAGCTTCTTTCCCGTGGTCCCTTCAGAAATAATGGAGAGAAGTTTCACTTTGTATGAAGAAACTCTGTAAGTCTATTATTGTAATCCAAAATTGCAATACTGCTAATACCAAAGCAGGCCATCAGACATGACCTTCAGCCTATCTGCAACCACCTTCCACCCCCCAAAAACCTAACTTCTGTCCGACAAAACATTACAGTTCTATCTCTTTGTTTGTCTTCCAAGCTTCCTCCTTTCAACAGGTCTCCCCACCACAATTCTGCAAGCATATCATGTTTCTCCCATAAAGCTACATGTTCAGCTCATCACAATATCCTTTATTTCACTACCAACATGAGTATTCTACATCAACCATGAACTTCCTCATTTTGTAGTGTCCTGATGATAAGGTACCATTTTGCTGAAAAAATCTCCCGTAACACTTCAACTACAAAATTTCCAACACAGCTACATTTAGTACGGACTCACTGTAAACATTCTTACAGAACATGTGTAAATTATGTCATGTGTACATGTGTGCATATACACAGTGATTCTTAGTTACACAGAATAAATGTAAGGATCATGTTCTCCAAAAATCAAAACAAAAAGTCCCTTTAAACAAATCGTCCCAACTGCTATGTTAGTGTGAAATGGTAACAGTAGTAGTATCACAGCTACTGGAGGATGCGCCATTATCAACATGACACACTGTGTAGCTTGCGCATTACGGAACGTCTGCTTATTTTTCCCACAATGTAAAGGAGTATGTGGACTCTTACTACACACACTGATGGGTAGGATGCTATGGACTGCCAGCCACCACGAACGAACAATTCCCCTCCTACCATCTCCTGGGTTATTTGAACAAGAGTCAGCACATGGTTTGGTCACCGGCATTTAATTTAAGCAGCTGTGACAAAAATACGGCATGCCCGAATTGTTCAGTGTACCAGAAATCTTTGCATCATAAAGTTCAGTTACACATTCAAACTGAAAAAAGAGAGTATTTTCAGCACTTGTGTCAATGCTTTTATCAACATGAAGACACTGTATGTCAATAACAATGTGATAAATTTAATACATAAATGCACTTTTCAAATACAAAGGCACATTGCCTCTTATGATATCATAATGCTTCCATTTTCACCAAAAAAGTGGTTATGACCATATGTATATGGGAACTTTATGATTTCAGGAGTAGAATATAATCCTTACATTAACTGTGATTGAGAATCACACTATATATGAAGTCTGAAATGTCAGTTTACCACAGCCTATCATCTAGGATTCTCGGAGTATAGCAAGCATATTTAACTTCCAGCCTGCAGGTGCATGCATGAAAACTTATGAACATATGACTATATTCATACCAACAATAATACATTACATTAACCGCATGGCAATGCTTGGGATCCTAGTTCTTCTTGGTTGCAGCACAGTGCACTTGTTTAGTCACCAAGAATCCGAGACATCAAATCAGTTTCATCTCAAGGTCAACATTTGCTCAGGAAGTTTGACCACGAAGATGAGATGAATACAGTCTCAAAATGTCAGTAAAAAAATCAACCTACACCATGCAATAACCCAGAAGAATGAAGATCTCAACTACACTGCAGCAACAGCCTGCTATCTATGCAGCCATTTTTATCCACAGATCTCTAAAACTGTGTCAAAATGCCAGTAAACACATACTCCCTTCAACAGACACCAACACATACCACACAGTATACTTAAATACCAATGATCCAAAGCATACATCATACCGTGTGTTGATATGTTTGCCATAATTATCTATTATCCTGACAGCAGTACTACCTTTTGAACTTCCGCTGTCTGGTTCAGAAACTTGTACAGTGTTGTGCACAGCCTCTCTCTTACTTCACAGTAACATAAAACAAAAGCACACATATCTACTGCATGTGGCCCTCACATGAAGCAGTCACTTTACTGGTGCCTGACAACTCTAGTCACTGTCCAAAATACTGTACATTTCTGAACACACAAACTGCCAATGTCCAAAGAAAATACTCCCATGACTACAACTGTACACAATATCATACATGATGAGCAATTGCAGGGTGACTATTACAGACATGGAAGCATAAAATGCACCTTTAAGTGCAGTGTTATACATGACTACCTTCAACATAGTGTGCACTGCAAATTGATGAGAGATGTCATGCTGTAGTAGGGAGTCAAACCCAGAATGTGTCCCAAAATTTTTAATCCATGGCATTCCACAGATGCTGAAATCAGAACCTCTGACAGCCTAACAAATTTGAGAACATTAGCAAAATGTAATTGATCAAAATTTTAACACTCTGTTGTTAGAGAGAACAATTCAATAAACAATATAACCACTTATATGTTTTCAGGTTTTCATGGCAACTGATAGTCAGTTGTTAGCCTTCTTCGGTTTCTATGCCACGTGGCAGATGTGAGTTCTGATGTTTTAAAAGAATGTACTGTCTCCATCTTTTGGTTCACATCAACACTGAAGTAACTGGGAAGAAGCAGTTGTGTCAGTTATATGGGGAAGATGGAAGAAATTTGGCCAAACACAGCTATCCCCTATGGCTCTGATTGGCCAGATGTCCCCCATCTTTCGCCAAATAACTGACACAACTGCTTCTTCCCAACAACTTCGGCACCAGGGTGAACCAGGTTCAGTCATCCTGAAGATGGAAGCAGTACATTCCTCCAAAACATCACAACACACACCTATCACACAATATATAAACCCAAAAGAAAACCAAATGCATCCATTTCTTTCTCCTGCTTATGTTTACCACTAGATGCAGTGGTAAAACAAGAAGGGTACATGTCCAGTATCTAATCCATGAAAGTCATTACACTGTCAAGAAAAGTAAATGTTCTTTTATATATGTATATTGATAAAATATTCGTTAACTAGTTGTTGCAAGGATAATTCTGTGCAGCAGAGTAATTATTTTTAAATTTTAGGAAATAAACCTTCCTATATAATCACCCATATCCTAGTTACCAAGATATACAGACATTAACAGTAATGACTTGAGCACAAACCTGTAAGAAGTAAAATATTAGGAAATATATGCATTGCAGAGCAATTCTGACACGCTGGCTGTCATGGGATGACAAAACAATTAACTTTATGTAAAATTATCTCAAAAACTGTAAAACATGAAAATGGTGTATTTGGAATAAGATGTTTCAGTTTTCCCCACAACTTTTGTTGGAAACATTTTTCATGACTTACACTTGGAATGCGCACAGAAGTGCCATACTGGTGAGCGACTTAATAAAAAATTTGAATAACAGAAAATTTTTAAAAAAACTTCCAAATATAAAATTTTATTTGAATCCATTCAGCATTTTTAAAGTTGTTACAAGAAGACTGATGGCGGACAGACATGGAAGAGCTCAAACGTACGTTTCTTTCTGAAACTTTCCCTTAACTATAATAGTAATAATTTATTTCAGATGCATTAGTTAGATTTTCTTGTACCAAATCAGATGGAGTGATTCTGTACATCCAATGGCAACATATATGCATTTTTACATTTCATAAATTTACCTTGTTTTGCACCAAACCATTTAATGATGGCGGTGAGTCCAAATTTAAGGCCTACATACAGTGGACACAAATGTGCCTAAACACTGACATGTGCTAAGAATACTTAATCTGGAAAACCTTTAAATAAAGCAATATTGAGATTATGCTGGGATTTAACATCAAGCAGCGTGACAGAAATTTTCCAACATTTCTGAAGAACCTTCTGCCTCCATCTTCCACCCTACAAGTGAAAACAGCAAGTTACTACCAAATGTCAGTAAATTTCTGCCAGACATATCACATCACAACACAGAAGACAATATCTTCCTAGTTACTGCTGTAAGAACCTAAAATATCATCCCGAATATCGCATGCACTTGGAACATACAATATACAATTGCTCATCATGTTTATAACAACCATAAGGAAGTTACAGAAAACAAAATGCCATCACATGCAACTATAAAAACATATCTCATTTACAGATCTGATCATACATTTGTCACTGGTGACTACTGCAAATGATCAATATAAACATTTAAAAATCACTTACCCAGCTTGCCTGTCAAAGATGCTAAAGCCTGGGTCTTCCGCAGTTGCAATGCTGGAGCTTTGTCACAAATATAAATGTTTAGTACAAGGCGACTGACACACTTAAAGGAGAAGGGAGGATGTATTAATTCTGTTCCCTAATGGACCACTGCACAGCATCTGCAAGTAGCCCACAGCTACACAACACTGCACACAGCAGCATCCTTGTAAACAAATCCATTATAAGTAGAGAAGAACATACACTTGATTGCAACAACATAACCTTATAAAAATCCAACACTCAGTTTCTTTTAATAAGAATCTTTTCAGTACACTAGATGTTGTACCAATGTATACATTAGCAAAGATTTCCACATGTAAAAGTCTCTTTGGTGTAAATAACTGACTGTAATGAGTACTGAGAACAGATGCTCAAAGCAATATTATTCCAAAGCAGTACAAATCAGACAATTTGTTGCCCAAAATGTTCTTGACAGCGAGCAGAAATGTGAAATCGTAATTGAAGTTTCTAGTACCTTTTGCCTTTGCTTTACTCAACACTTCCTGTGCTACTGCCTCCATCTCCTCTGTGGTAACCTCCAAAAGGATTTCTGTCAAAATACGGCGCACTTTCAACATCTGTAAATTGCAACAAAACAATAGTAAATTTACATTTGCATTTCTTGTTTGGATGATGGTACTCTTATGGTGGGTGATGTGCCAACAATTTTGTCAACTTCCCTGCCAGCAATGTCGATCCTCATGACAGCAAAAACAGACCCACCAAGTTCAGGCAACTTCACTATTCTGCCAGTGCTATGTAACAAGTATCACACAGTTCTTCATTACATCATATAATAAACTACTCGCCAATTTGTTCCTTCTTCAGTTAAGGTACATTCCTAAATAAAGTACATTATCTTAAGGTTTTTCTTTTCTTATAGTCATCATGTTTCAGATTACATAAATCCATGCACCTCCAACTCTCAAAACCCCAATGCAGCTTAACTGAACACAAAATAATCATGTAAGATTTAAAATAAACACATTTATATTTTTAACCTTTACGTCATGAACCACAACATGTAAGGAATGGCTGTCAGCAAACTTTAAAACAAAAACATCACATTTACCCAAATGAAATGCAGTTTTCTTACTGTGAAAGATAAAAAGCAATCAATCACATTCAATTCATGTGCAAATTGTATGCCAATGTTTTCAAATGCCTTTACTCATGTGCGTACATTGATGGACAGGGAAAGGGGGATGCGCATGGGCAAGTTTGTTTAGTCACCCTCGCAGGGCTGTTAACCTAAGCCTTCATATTAGTTACTGTGTTTATGATACAGGGTACAGATACTCACCAACTTACAACTACCGCCTTCATGACCAACTGCAGTAATGACCAATATTTCCTTAAGAAAATTTCAATTCAAACTACTATAAATATATCTTTCCTGTGACATATTAAACAACTCTCTGATTAGCCATTTTATATTTGTTGAAAAAACTCTTTCTTACTATTTTGCAACAGAAAGACTACTTATCTGGATTCCCCTCAACTTACCGGAGGGTGCACATTCCACCTGATTTTGTATTTTTGACTAATGACCAATCTGACTTACGACCACATGTTTAGAATGTATTCTGTTCATAAGTCATGGGGTATTTGTATGCTATGTTCTTACTATACTGTGCCATCAGAACAGACACAAATATGTTTCAGCATCACGATCCATGCACTAAAATGAGTTTCTATTAAGTATTATCAAGACTATGAGTTGTGGCTATTAACTACTAAACACCGAAGTAAATATATGCTAGGTACTGCCAAACCTTCCCCCACTCACCACAACATGCTCCACTACACTTATACAGTGTCTACTAATAAAGATTATCGACTATTTTTAACATACCATGATCATGATTGATATCAAAATGAAAGTGTAAGTATCAAATTTCATGTGAAATTGAATGAAACTACCAATAAAACCCTCAATTTGTTGTCAGCCATATGAAGAACATGCCCTATCAAAAGTTGGCACAAGAGGGATCTAGAATTAAGAGTGGAAGTGAAAGATGACAAATACTTGTCCAGTAACAATAACAACAGGCAAAAATGTGGAAAGGACAAGAATTCTAGTGAGAATTGATCCTTGTTTAGGTATCAGAATGACAGCAGAAGTTGAATAGGCATAGACAAAATTAAATTACAAAGCTAAACATGAAGAAAGTGTGTGTGCACAAATAGTCCCCAGGAATATGAGTCAAGATCAAAAGTTGGCAAGAAAGCAAGCCCATTCTGAAATTGTGTACAAAAATGAATATACAAATTTTTGAAGACTGCAGTCCACTGCAACTAAACTGGACTTTTTGAACAAGACTGGGAAATAAAGCATCAATCCATGCAATGGAACACTCCTGTATCTTCAAACTAAAGACAGCTTTAATGTCAAAATCAAAAATTAAAATCATGGTGCTGTTTGCCTAACATCACAAGATCATCCAGTAAAATATGTACCACCAAAAAAGATGCTGAGCTAACAATTCTACACTGAAGTTGCAACCAAATAAAATTAAATTTAAAAAAAAAAAAAAGCCACATTTGTGGAGCCTTCACTAAAGACAATGTACCACTACACAAAACAAATTTGGTACACCAGTTCTGACTTAAATACAAATACCAGTACTTCAACTCTCTCTGTACTCACCATACTTTGCCCATTTCAATGCCTTTCTTTTCCCTAAAATGGAAGAGTTCACTCAAAAGAACCCATTTTCAGTCAATTGAAGATGCCTACAAGGAAACTGCACTTCTTAAAGCCCTCTCACAAAACGGTATCAGGGAGTAGTTCAAGGCCCAGAAGGCTTGTCTGGAGCAGTATATAGCTGCTAATATAAATTACTTTGAAGGAGATAATATTTAAACACAATAATTTCATCAAAAAATAACTTTCTTGAAATTAATTTCATTATTTAGATGTCACTTCTAGTGTAACATAAAAACCTAATTGTCCACTTCTGCCAACTCCTGATCCGTCAACTACACTGACATTTTGTTTTTTCTTAACCTCACCATGGCTAATACTTGGAAGTATGTACTAGTGCAAAAGGGAATAATATATCAAATGCAGTTACAGGAAAACAGAATGTCCTCAGGTCAAAATGTTCAGAGTATAAACACAGGAAAAAAGATCTGAGGATTTCACAGCAATATCCATGAAAATCACAGTGCTCTGCAATGTAACAATGTGTTGTCTGATGAATACCTACACTCACCACCTGCTATGATAAAGCAGACAGCACATTCCTTTCAAATGGTGATATGTACTGATGAGACTGCAAGGTGTCACATCCTGGATGCCAGTAATCTTCAAAACCTTGCCAAATCTACATGTGTATCAGTGGCTCTAAATATGGTTGCTTTCATACAGAGTAACACAAAGCAAAAGGCAGTACAAGGATGCTAAATACTGTAGGGCATTATGGACTGAAGACCTGCATATGAGAACAGTAAAAATGGAGTAAACATGAGAGATTATGACACTGTGAAGACTGTGAAGCCACAAGACACCATTGCTGTCTTGCAATGGTGAAGTCAGAGGAACGAAATTTCAAAAAACTTAGTAACTTCAAGATCGACACAGACAAACACCGACTAAATAAACATAATGTATAATATGTTTTGTACTAAGTTGATGCCGTTGTTGTTGTTGTTGTTGTTATTATTATTATTCACACATTTGCTAGTACTAAGTATTAAGAAATTAACAAATAAAATCATATACCTTGTGATAGTTGCCTGTCGAGTAACATTCTGTAAAGCTTCTGAATAAATCAACATGACTGAAGTGAAAATGTTACAAGCTACAGAACTTCAATTATGTACACTCACAATATCCTGCATCACTTCCTCTCGAGACTTTGGTGGCTCTGGTTCACTGGCCAAGAGTCTTACTGAAGGATGGCGTGGAGAAGAATTTGGACTATCGGCATTTCTAAACCGGGATTTCCTCTTCAAAGACTGCGAATGTGAGGGACTTTCCCCATGGGTGGATTCTTCTGAATCACTTTCCTGTACAGACAAAGGAATTGAACAAATAACCTAACATGCAATTTTGAGTTTTACAATCTGGGCTTTGACATTTCACCAGACAGAAGCTTATAAAAAATTTCCTGAACTGATATCCCATTTCAAAGACCTTCAAAATACATAAGAAATTAGTATTACCATTCAGATTAATATTCCAAATTTTTTTTCTGACAATAACTAAAATTACTAAATACCATACAAAATCAGAAACCTGTGAACGGAACCATCCATATCTACGACTTTACAAGTACCAATGGCACTTCTGGTGTTATGAACAGAACAGTTCTGCAAATCAGGAAACATTTTGAATGTTGCAAATGAAAGCATTATAACTAAGTAGAGTGCTCTAAAAACATCTGCATCCACAAACTTTATGGAAAAGAAATAAATGTAATAAAACCATACCTTTAACATAACAAAAAGTAAAAAAAAAAAAAAAAAAAAAAAAAAAAAAAAAAACATGCAGAAGAACAAAATATTTCACTAATACACAAGCTCTAACAGTTGGATGAAAATATGCTAAGAAGCAGCCAACAATGCTTCTTGCTATGAAAACCAAAATATAACAAAATGACTTAAGACATAAGTTAAAATGTCCTGAGAAGGAAGAGGAGGGAAAGAAAGCCAAGAAAGAAAAAGTGGAGAGAAATGAGACAGAAGAGGCAAAGGACAAGAACACAAACAACAACATACACCAAACTAAAATACTCACAAATTTGCTTTTTTTTGGAATCACAGGTTGGCCACTATTCTTTTCCAATTCATTAATTGCATTTTCTTCTTCTTCTCTTTTCTTTTGCAAATATTCTTCTCTTTCTTTTATCTGTCTTTCTCTATCTATCTTCTTTTGTTTCTCCCTTTCCATCTTCTCCAAGCCCTCCCTGATCCATGCAGGCAACTGTCTCCTCTTTGCAGCATCTGGAATTATGACGGTGATATTTTCATACCCCAAGAATTAGAGTCGTGCCTCAACTGTTTTGTTATAAACTGTCTTAACTGAACAATAAGTACATAATGACTCAGGTTTTGTCCCAAGGTAAGTTGATATCAATACTTTAAAAACATCACTCTGAAACCAAGTAAAAAATATCTCCAAAAAATCACTAAATAACCATTTCAGTACAAAGACTAATTTCCTGGGAAATTATGCCATGTAATCTAGTAGAGTAACAATGTTTAAGATCCTTCACTTCTACACTGAAACAGAGGCACCAAAAACATATTGGTATATACTTGCCAGACTGCATGATAACTGCCATCCTGAGAACTTAAAATTTCATATAGTTCAGTGCCAATTTCCAGCACAAAAACTCCACAATTCTTCTCTTCCCTTGTAATGCAGAGATAGTGAAACCATTCTGTAATTGATTTGGTATGAAACACAGCAGCATCCTGATTGTCCACATGTAGATCATCTTTGCTCAATTTTCTTCACGTAAGTGCAAGTGTGAATTGGACATTTGCCCCCCCCCC
>Ga0209737_10003019_pt1 | contig 11762 bp, 8 predicted proteins | sample TergutCu122P3_FD_187284 | JGI IMG/M metagenome (GOLD analysis project Ga0209737, IMG submission 187284) | Cubitermes ugandensis P3 segment gut microbial communities from Kakamega Forest, Kenya - Cu122 P3 (SPAdes) (version 2) | ecosystem: Host-associated > Arthropoda: Insects > Digestive system >...
AAAGGGGAATTTCTTGACTAGCTGCAGAACAAGTTAGCTTCTCAAGAAGGACCCTGCTCCATGGAGTAAGTAAGTAAGTAAGTATAATTTATTTCAAAAGTTGAACCCACTAATGCTCTGTAGAGGCACACTACTCTATTGGTAGTCAAGAAACTGAATCTTTCATATGGCCATGTGGCATGAAATAATGTATTCATTCCAAGAATATCTATACCATTGGTCTACACATTCAAATTTAGAAACATTCAATTTCTACTTTTCGCCATGAATATCAATAAACGTTAAGGGCAAACAGTGACAATTGTTGGTATTGGTCTATGAAATCCAACTTTTACACATGTTGTTTTTTTTAACTGTGGGAGGTAAAGAAAGTTTATTTTAGCTGGAATGGAAAAACAATCTGTTGAATATAAGGAAGTATTATGGCAGTTTTTTTTGTGAGTTCAATGTTGAATGTATTTAAATAGATTTCAGATTTTGAATTTGTTTTTAAACTGATGTAAATTTTTTACGCCATGTATTTTAACACAAAAAGTTATTTGGTCCCAGCCCAATTGAAGATTGGGCATGTAGCTGTTATGCACTGTTATAAATTGTGGCTGTTATTAACACTGTAATTTTGTATTCCATGTTTTCTTTCAAAGCCTTGGCAATAAATAAAATATTAATTTGTGTACCAGTTGCAATCTTAAAACTTGTATTCCAGCTTGCCTCATGAAATTGAGACACACAGTCAAAATAGCTAAACCCAGAATTTGGCAAATTAATATTGTGACTGTGTTAGTAGAATGAGTTTCGAGGCATACAGTACCTTGAAGATTTCCATTTTCTTGGATATGACATTGTGTGGATTGTTATGTAGGTATATTGATCTTCAGAGTGGTGAAATGTTCTGAAGATGGGTGCTGCTTTCTCCTCTAAAATGTTGCTACCTATATGCCAATCTACATGGCGTCAAATCCCAACAGATGAAAATCTTCATCAGCACTTCTGTGAGAACCTGTGATCTTGCATACAATTTTACCTTAATTGCTTAATGAAGTTCATAGTATGACAGCATTCTGTGCTATTGGACATTGTATACTTATCTTTTGCACCAAACTGACCTTTGACTATGTGTAATTCAGAGGGTAGAGTCTCGCATGCTACGTCATCCCCTGGTCGAACTATGTGTGGTACAGCCATAAAGAAGATGATGAATAGAAACAAGTTATGGATCCACCATCCTGCCTCACCTGCCATCTTGCAAGATACAAACAAATGACTGGTGAGTAAAACATTAACTGTTTCATGGAGACTGCATGTTCAAGTACACGCAACGAATGAGATGTGTGACTATTTCTTTATTAAATGGCATTTCCTTCATATATGCCTCCTTGGCTGTGACTGTTGTACTTAGAGCTCAACACTCATCAGTTACTGAATTAAAGGACCCATTTTAATATGCATGTGAGGAAAGTGATGCTATATATCACAAGATTACATTAATAGTTTCAGATACTAACCTGTTAACTCCTTTCAGACAGTACCTTTACTTTTACTGAATTACTGTTGATGCATGTACAATAACAAGTATTGTTATGTACGGTAAAGATGTGCAAAGAGTAGAGAGTGTGAGGATTTTGTATCTCAGTTTCATTTTACTTAATACAGGCCTTCACTATTATTAACAGAGCAATGAGCAAACACAGGCCAGTGCCTACAGTGTCTTCTAAATTTCTTTTTCTCAGACTGTGGGTCAAGGACCAAGTTGGTCTGCAAACCTTTTCCTACTTCAATCTGTGAAGTTCTAATATCTTATGGAGAAGTATTATTTAAAGTTTATTTATATAAAGTAATCTGCATGACTTCCTTCTGTATTTCTTCCATCTGGAGTCAGAAAATTTAAACTAGGAATCCAGTTCATGTTCTCTGGGGTTAATGAAATATAAATTGGCTTGAATGTGTAGTTTAGAGTTTCTGAAGGGGTAAGAACATGAATATAGAATGGTCAGCTCTTAAGATCTATTTGTGCACTAGAAACTGGACTGAAGGGAAATTTTCAACGAATTGTTTCTGGAATTTTTGTGCAGTAGTCCCTTACATATGAAGTAAAGGAGTCACTAATTGGGTCACATTCCTGTCATTTTTTTTTGAAGTCCTAAATAAACTTTCTTCTTTATCATGTAGGATGTTTATTAAAAAAAGAATGTTTCTCAGAAATTATATTGAATTTAACGAGATGAAATTTAAACTTACATACATTTGCTGGATCAGAGATTAGTGTTGAAAAATTTGATTGAATTTATTTTAGTGTAAGTAAAGCCTGTATGAATAATGCTTTATTTTTATGAGATAAAATTTCACCTAGTGGGATTTAAGTGCTGTTTGTCTTTTGTAGAAATGTAAGAAACTGAATCACCGAATTTGTCCTTGCATTTAAGTATCTGAAGTTCATTTCTTTACTTGGTCTGTAAGTACTAGTAGAATTAATCTACACACACTTCAGTTGAGTGATCAACAATTACATGTCAGGCTTACCTTGCCGTGGAGGATCTTGTGTCACTGTGATGGAGATCAAATGTTGACTGGGGTAGTTGTCTTACTCAACCTCAAATATCACTGCCACCACCACTACCACCACACATCTTACCACATCCCCTCCCTTCAAAGGCAACCCACCAGACAGCTTTAAAGAGGGATGTGATGGTATCTGCACTGAAAAGTTTCATCTTTCGTGGACTACACACGAAATCCTACAGGAACTAAATAAGTTAGCACTTTTTATGCATTTAATGTGGATTTAGATGGTAGCTGGCTTGTATCTTTGCTTGGTGATGGGTGTAGTGGAATGCCTAATCTGAAGGAAGTTGTTTTTCTCGTTTCGTGGGGGTGTTTGTCAGGATACTGTCTGCAAACAGGCCATAGCTGCTTTATGTATGTTTATTCCCATTTTACCTTTCTTGATTATCCTCATATATCTGTTGGTGTTACATGACATCTGAATTTGAAATATCTTCAACTACATTTAATTCCATGAAATTTTGAAGGCTACATTTTTTTTAACTTAAAAATGCTGGTAAAATTAATTTAATTGGCGATAACAGTACACCAAAGAAGAGTCAAACTCAAAAGTTTGCCAGGTCTTAAAGTGGAATTTTTATTTGACTCTGTAGGACTCTGACTTACTAAAGTGATCTCTTTCTTTTGACCTTGTCCATTGTCTAACATTCAGTGTAATACTATGGCTCTGCTTCCAAAACATAGTACTACTTTAAAGTTAGATGGTGGACAAAGTCCAAAGAAAGATCACTTAGGGAATTCTGAGTATAAAAATGGCTTCAAACAAAATATGCAGCTATTTTTGTAATTTGTTGTGCTAAATACCATGTATAAAGCCTAATCTCACTTTGAGTTGCACAGTTTTATGTGGAAGTATGTAATTTTGTGTTTTATTTATGGAACACACTTGCCAGCAACTCAGTAAGCAATACAGTGAAGCACATTCCTGCTTGAGAAGCTGATAATTCCTCAGCTACTCAAAAAATTCCTTGAATTTTGTGGAACTTGAGAGAGTATTACCATGTTCATGTGAGCCTACCACTTGTCCTTACCACAAACCAAATGAATCCAATCCATGCCCTCACACACTGTTTCTCTAATATCTGTTTTAATATTATCCTCTCATTTATGTCTAGGTCTTACAGGTGGTCTGTGTCTCTCAGGTTTCCCCACCAAAGCATTATGTGGACCTCTCTTCTTCTGCGTATGTGCCATATGCCCAATCCATCTTATTCTTCGTGATTTTATCACTCAAATATTGTTTGGTGAGGAGTACAACTCATGAGGCTACTTGTTATGAAGTATCCTCCAGTCCTCTGTTACATCTTCCCATGTAGGCCCAAATATCTAACACACAATTCTCTTCTATAACACCTTCAGCCTATGTACTTCCCTTAGTGTGAGAGACCAAGTTTCACACCTGTAACGGGCAAAAGATTCTGGACCAACTGGTAGCAGGCATCTTCTGAGTTAGGTTCACTCGTATTTCTTCATAAATGAAATTTTTATTTTTTAGGTTTGTTCCCAGTTAGTTGAACTTTGTGACTCTTTAAAAGGACATACACCAAATTCTACATTGTGATTTTTTACTGCATCCTCTTCATGAGACATGAACAGTACTTAGTGTTCTCAGCAATATCTAGACCAATATCCATAACTAGCAACTCAAGTGTCTGTGTTTTTCTGTGTAGTTTGTATGTCTTTGCCAGTAAATTAATATCATCAGCAGAAACCAGAGGCTGATGTGTCCTAGTCAATTTCAACTCCACCTGGTTTTCTTGAACCTTCCAAATGGCTTATTCTAAAGCAAAGTTGCACAGCAGTGCCAATAACCATCTCCATTTTTCAGACTTCTCTGAATAGGAAATTCATTGGACAAATATCTACCTATCCAGACACCTGTGGATTTCATTTAAACATATTTTTTGAATATAACCAGTTCTGTGTGGATACCAAATTCAATGAGAACATTATACAAAACATCTCTCCTAACAGAATTATAGGCCTTCTTAAAGCCTATAAGTAGCTTATGAACTGTTCCGTTTTATGCCCATTTTTTTCAAAATGACAAAAGCAGAATATATGATCAGTATTTGATCTGTTACATCAAAATTTACACTGATGATCACCGCTAATTTCATCTGCATATGGAGTTAAACTTAAAAATTTTTTATGTACATGACAGTGACAGGCCGTGATAATTACCGTATTTACTTGAATGTATGATGAGGTTTTTGCTTTAAATTTGGCACTTAAACATTTGAGGTCATCTTAAATTCGCATATGAAGCACTGAAGGGGACCACACAAACCTGCATCACTCTGAACCGGACCATGCATCATCAAACCTAGGCCTGCATCACCAAACCATTAAGTGAGATCTGCACTCTTCTGGGATGTAACACAGCATAGAGTAGTAATTCCTTACTGACATTTTGGGACAACCTGTCAGCCCAGTCTACATTGGTCAATCAATCCAAAAGTTATAGTGGCTCAGCTACGTGCCAGGGACTCCATCCATTTTGATGTTTTTCTTATTATTTCTGAAATAAAGTTAATGAAAGGATTGTTTGGGGGGTGTGGAGGTGGGGGTTTCTGACAGAAGTTTGGAGATGCAGAGTATAATGGACACATAGTGCAGGACCATATATGTGAAGCAAGGTGAAGGAGAAACATCCCCATGCCAGGTCTGTTTGAAATTGTATGTGTGGACCAGTAATTTTATTGTGTGAAATGTTTGCATGCAAGACATTTCTGCTGGCTAACCAGGCGGGTTATTGCCTGGGGACTCCCTGCTGGGGTAGCATGGAACTGTGCTTCAGTTAATGGTTGTTCCCCTGCAGTCAAAACATGCAGCTCCAGTAAGGGCCTTTATCCTAGTATCGGACACAGTCATGTCACCCTTAAGTACCCTTCGTGATTTCAGATGTTAAAATGAAATATATTGGACTTATTTGCATCTGTTTCACAAACTGTAAAATTCCAGGAAGTGTGAGTCCAGTACTTTAATGGAGTGGGGGAATGAATTAAACATATAGAGAAATGTAATCAATATAGAAGAATAAATGGCATGCACATGCAAGATATGCCAGGGAATGAATGAGGAAAACAATGTAAAAATAGTTTACATTAATGATAGGTATTTGGAAACTGAGTGCCTTGTTGCTGGCATAATTGAACATACTCTGTGGCCCAAATATGACAGTAATGATTGTGGAATATTGATGGAACAATGGCTATCTCATTTGTTTTCCACAAGTTTAAAAGTGGAAACTTATTACACTGTAATTATTTCTTCTGTTTTATATTTATGAAAAGCTTTCATTTATTTCTTTGTTTGAAAAGGGAAGAGAAATTGATAGTATTTGATCACAACTTGCTGAATAGAGTTTAAGTTACGTGAGATGATTGTGAAGTAGAGTAGGTGCTGTGATGAGAAACTTCACAAATTTGACAGTGAAATTTGACTCATTAGATGGATGTGAGTGGTAAGCATTTTGCCCTGGCTGCTTTAATCCTTGTACCCACTGAATATGATTTGTCGTTATTCTCAACAGTTCTTTCAGGCCAGGACTACTTCCACCTTCTTTCTTTCTAAATTATTCTGAAGCCACAGAAAGAATTTCATGGATTGTGATGATAAAGTTTTCCCTGAAGCACTCTCTGTCTGTAGGCAGCCTTATGTCATTTTCTGGTGCCAAACTTTTGGCATGGTAGGTAAATGATAAATAATCAATGTACCTGCCATTAGGCCATTAGAAAAAAAAAAACTTATGGCATGGTTGTCACAACCAACATTCATGTGAACAAAATGGCCAGACATTTGGAGGGGAGCAAGGGATGAATTTGGAGGGGAAGGCATTACAGCTTGAGGAAGATATGGAGGAAGTAAACTGTGTAATCCCTGCGTCTCATTTGATTATACAAGAATCATTGCAAAGCATACTGCAATTGCATTATTAGAAGAGAGAGGGGTTCCTAATTTATTCTGCTTCCTGAAGTTTCCTTGGTAAAAGTTGCCTGTGTGCGTGAATGCAACATTGTGGAGTTGGATGAGAAAGTGACGGTAAAGCTCTGCACTTGCTTAACCTTGGCTGAAGACTATTTTCAGTGATAACCTTCACTTTTTCTCAGGGGAAGAAATTCCAGGACCTGTTAGGTTGAAGACTGGGTGGGTCCCAGAGTTGGTGTAGGTGTGGTGATGAAAATAAAAATCCCAGCCCTCGGGAATTGAACCTTTGTCAACCAGTCCATAGCCAGTCATTGTACTGATGTGCTGTGCTTCATGAGTTGTTTGTGTACATTTTTTTATGTCAGACATTGGTACTTCTGCTCTGAAAAATCTTTGAGAGACTGACTGTAAGGTTGTTAACTCCACTGAAGTGACTGAGGGTCATTTCAAGAACAAACCTGCAGTGTTCTAGTTCTAAATTTTTGGACTCTATTACCAAAGAAATAATTTGTACTATTTGTACTCCTGCATTGATGTTTTCTCTATAATTGCTTCTATTTTCTTGAATTTGATTTCTGTTAATGTAGAGGACATGAGTTTTGAATTTTCACTAAATGAAACCTGCTTACATGCAAGATTTGTAGCTGTTTTGGTAACATTCTGCATATTTTATATGTGTCTGCATCCCTGTAGAGTGCCTGTTAAAATAATTGAGTCTGTCCATCTGTACTCACATAACAATTCAAGAACAGTGGAATGTATTTGACACGAGGGAATTGTATGAGAAACTGTTACGAAATTTCAGTTTTCGTTAAAAGTGGCCAGACATAGTGGATACTTTAGTTGAAGACCTATGTATGTGTTTATGCATGCACCTCCAGCACACATAGGCCTACTGATCGTCTGTGTGAAAATCAGAAAAAATTCTTGATTCTATCTATCCACCATCACACAATAAAAAAAAAAATAAGTTCTCGTTGCATTTAGACTGAATTGACAGGCTGTTTACTTGTTTGTTTTGAAGTAGTGTTTTAATTAAAGTATGACATTGAACCTCCACTCTTCACTGTAACTACATATGCTATACATTTTCACATATTCTATGAACTCCTGCATTTGAGCATGATAAACTCTAAATCTGTTGCTGAGATATGGATGCAACGTGTAGTGCACACTCGGTAAAAGTTGGGAGACACATTTGAAATTCTTGTGTTATTAGTGTTTTACTTGAAATCATTGGTTTCATGCTCTTTATAATACAGCATCCAAAATTAGCAGCTAAAAACTGAAATTCTAGAGACTGTAAAAGAGCATACATGCCAGAACCATTATGGTATAAGTACATTTCTCCAAATTAAAGGGCTGAAACAAGTCTTTATTTTTATCGCATTGATTTTAAAATGGTGGTTACACTAGGGATCTTCTGTGGGACTGGGTTTTTTAGTGTATTGTAACTTCACTGGAAATGTGGCTACTGCATTTAACTTTCTCTGTAACAACAAAATATTGTTATGAGAATGATTAACTCCTATGTTATTTTGGATATTAGAACTTTGTTTGGCCAACGTCATAGCATAAATTAGGGTATATATGTGATGTAATTTCTTTTAAGTTGCATATAACCTCATAAGACATCTCACACAATGCTTTTTAAGTTACTAATTGGACAAGGGCTTTCATTTTATTAAACCCATTCAGCCATGACTGGAAGAACATCACAGTTACTAAATGGACATGGGCTTTCATTTTATTAAACCCATTCAGCCATGAATGGAAGAACATCGCAATTACTAAATGGACAAGGGCTTTCATTTTATTAAACCCATTCAGCCATGAATGGAAGAACATCACAGTTACTAAATGGACAAGGGCTTTCATTTTATTAAACCCATTCAGCCATGAATGGAAGAACATCACAGTTACTAAATGGACAAGGGCTTTCATTTTATTAAACCCATTCAGCCATGACTGGAAGAACACACATTACACAATTTTATATTAAATGCACTGCAAGTTTTCATTTATGTATGGGAGTCACATTTGAATCTCAGTTTACACCTGACTGACCTCACCGAGATTTTTGTGGTCTTCCTCAGTCTGACTAATACACTGTTATAGTAGGCTGCATGTGTTTCTTCTGTACTTCTACCATGTATTTTTTCAGTAAACCTACCACATATGACTTGTATCAGCATTGAATATCTGACTGCATGTGCAGTCAGTTCGTTGTAGAATATACAGCATAGTATCACTTATACTTTTCATGTTGGTGAGTTATGAGGGATTACATGTCAGTGAATGCTGTACAAATGTGACTAGACATGAAAAACAAAAACTCAGGGAGCTACTGCTAGCGTGACTTTATTTAGTAATCTTTGGTATTTTTAAAATGTTGCATAATATTAGCAAATACATCTGTACACACAATGATATAACAAATTGCCTGGAGAGAAGAACAGAACACAAAACTCACTGCTCATCGAATGTGTGAGATATACAGGGGCCAATACGTAGCTGTTGGTTCACATTCAAGGCACAACACATATTGTCATTACTACCCACCAGGTAATACTGTGAACAAACAGAGGGGTACCTGCAAACACCCCCTTCAAAATATAAGTGTGTATGGATGTTAACAATAAGAAATTTAGTACCTGAAATTAGTAGGCACGTGTTGTGCGTGTATGTCAGGGAGTAAACGAAGGCTTCTATTTCCATTCTACCCACTGATATCTTGCATCCTGTAATTTGCAAAGTGACTTCAGCTTCAGTACCATGTAAATTATGTAAATCACCTTTATAGTGCTTACCTGATGGATGCAGTTGAGCATGTGCATGACCAGATAATGGTAGGAGAATTTTAAATAGAACAAACAGCAGGTTATTGTGTAATCACTAGCTGCAGCTTTGAGCCAAGTTTTTACTGAGGTATGTCATAGTAATCAATTTCCCTATGTGTATGACCCAGTCAAGGCCTGGTGACACTGATTCCAGTGACCTTCATGGGAAATTACAGAATTTGGAAGTTCTCCTATTAAAGGAATGATTTGTTTTTGATACAGAAGTTGTGTTTGTATATTACCACATTTTGTATGGTTACTAGAAATATCATTATTTGCTCTTGTATTTGTGTTCCCTGCATACATGTGACAGGTTTCTGTATATACTGAAGAAGGTGATTAGTCACTTAACACCTGAGTATCTATCAGAGTTGTCTTCATCAGGCCTGTTGATAGTTAAATTTGTATGTATGGGTATTTCTTTTCACCTCCATTATGTAGAGGGGTGCAGAGTATCTTGAATGTGAACCACATTCTCTCGAGACATGAAGAGTCCAAGACACTACTTTGCTTTACAAATATGAACTCTGAACAGCATTAAAAGTCAGCCACTTCCACAGCCTGTCCAAATACATTTGAATGTCTATTCATTTGAATCTTGTATCTCAGAATTTTCTGTTTAATTGTATTTTAGCTGTTTACAGAGAAAAATTAAGAATATACAATTCTGATGTACAAAACATTTTCCTGGTATTTACACCTGTTTCATACAACACTGAGGACATTGTCCACATCACAGTAGTTACAGTGCTGGGAGTAAGAGTGACAAATAACATGGCATATGAACACTTGAAAATTACACATATTGTCTTTTATACACACGAAGACCCTACTCTGTCTCATGGAATATTCTGAGCATCCTTAAATTTTGAGGACTTAAGTCGAATTCTGTCTGCATCTCTCTTACTCTCTAGGTCAGTGTTTCTCAACCTTTGTGAAACCGCGGCCCGGTAAATTATTTTTTTTATAAGACGAGGGCCCGGTCCCAACCAATGTACTCGTAAATACCTTTCCAGTTTTTTTAAGTTTGTACGTTAAAACTAACATAAGTATTAATAATTAATTATGGCATAATCATAAAGAGTATTAGTACACTTATGTATACGGTGTGGCATGTTGACAAATATAAAATTACATTTAAATTAGTTATCAATCACTGGAGTAATGAAATCTTGGTCACTGACATTTGCTACACAAATGTTATTTAGGTCTGAACTTTTCGACACATTCACGAATATTATTCTCCTCAGAATATTTCCACTATAAAATATTTATTCATGAAAAATGACAAATTCCAGGAGAACCCCTTGCGGCCCGGTATAATTGTGGCATGTTGACAAATATAAAATTACATTTAAATTAGTTATCAGTCACTGCACTAATGAAATCTTGGTCACTGACATTTGCTACACAAATGTTATTTAGGTCTGAGCTTTTCGACACATTCATGAATATTATTCTCCTCAGAATATTTCCACTATAAAATATTTATTCATGAAAAATGACAAATTCCAGGAGAACCCACTGCAGCCCGGTATAATTGATGCCGCGGCCCGGTACCGGGCCGCGGCCCGGCGGTTGAGAAACACTACTCTAGGTCATATGTTGCACTTGTCTCATCTGTTCCATTAATTTATATTATTAATCTTTTTTCTCCTCATTATATTGTGAGTTATAGAATTTATAGATATGAAATATATTTAATTTTTCAGTGAGCCACTACAAATATCACATGTTGGAAAGGTAGTTAATTGGAGGGTTTGTGTTCTATATGACACCATACAAACAAGTGTCTTACCTACTCCAAGCACTGTCTTATGTACAGGATGTCTCAGAAAATGGAGCTGCATTTTAAAGAAAGCTGAAGGAAAAGAACACATTAAACACTTATGACATTCTGAATACAACTTATGTGGAAGCAGCTCCACCTCATGATGGACATCCTTGGCCACGCAACACATTAACTTCTGCCATACAAATATAACACCCTGTACCATAATTTATACACAGTTTAGTTTTCTTTTGTATACTTCTCCATGTCAGAATCATGACTGCTTAATCTTACAAAATTGAAAATAACTTTAAAATGAAATGTTGAAGATGCTTCTCCTATGTTACATCTTGGACTATCACATGCTCATTTTGGTATATCAGTTATGACGGATTATTTGATGCTAATACCAACAAGTTCTTGTGGAATATTTGTTAGTATCATTCTGACGATTTTGTATCTCAGTAGTTGTGCATGTTGGCTGGACAGTTTTGGCCTTTGAACTTGAATAATTTTGTTTATTCTGTAATCATTGTTAGCTGAAATGCTGAAAACATACCGAGACCAAAAGCCAGTACAACGCATCATACACTAGCATTCAAAGTCTGAAATCAAGAATTTTTAAGTATTTCAAATTTTGAGTAAAAAATTATAACCAT
>Ga0209737_10003020_pt1 | contig 11753 bp, 11 predicted proteins | sample TergutCu122P3_FD_187284 | JGI IMG/M metagenome (GOLD analysis project Ga0209737, IMG submission 187284) | Cubitermes ugandensis P3 segment gut microbial communities from Kakamega Forest, Kenya - Cu122 P3 (SPAdes) (version 2) | ecosystem: Host-associated > Arthropoda: Insects > Digestive system...
AAATTCATCCACATCGGCAGGATAAATAAAAAGACGACAAAACCGGAGCGGTTGATTCCGGTCTGCGATAAAATATAAGCCAGGGGGTAAGCAATTATTAAGCAGATAACTGTTGCAATAACGCCCAACCGGACTGCAAGCCACAATGATTTGGAGTGGACCGGTGAGCCGATGGCAATAATATTTTCGAGGGTAAAATTGCCGTTTCTATCAATCAAACCGTAATAAATTATCATAAAGAGTGGGACGACAATAAAAATAACCACCCAGACAAAGTAGGGTGAACCTAGAAGAATCGTGCTGAGTTTGCGTTTGTTTGCTGCTTGGATCATGACTGCTCCTCAAGCATCTCAATTGAGACTGCCTGCTCATCCTCTGACTCCGGTTTGTGCATAATCTGGATATTAAAGGGGTCAACTTTGATTCCGACCGGAGTTCCAACCGGGAACATTCCTGTTGAATGGACAAGCCAATCAAAACCACCGGCGGTCACTTCCATTTCATAATGGACACCTTTAAAAATCAAGTGGCTTACTACCCCTTCAATTGTCCCTTTTTCCGGCTCTACCAACTCAATGTCTTCAGGACGGATTACCACGTCAACGGGGGTGCGGAGACCGAATCCAGTGTCGACACAAGCGAAACGGGTGCCTAATATCTCGACTAATTTGTCTTCTATCATAATTGCGTCGATGATATTACTTTCGCCAATAAAGTCAGCGACAAAAGCATTTTCCGGCTCATTGTAAATACCTTCGGGCGTCCCTATCTGCTGAATATAACCTTGATTCATAACCACGATGGTATCGGACATCGTCAGGGCTTCCTCTTGGTCATGGGTTACGTAAATGAAAGTAATACCCAACTCATTTTTGAGCCTGATTAATTCGTACTGCATATCTTGGCGAAGCTTCAAATCAAGCGCCCCAAGCGGTTCATCGAGTAAAAGTACCTTTGGTTCATTCACAATCGCCCGCGCTATCGCAACCCTCTGTTGCTGACCGCCACTTAAGGTATCGGGTTTACGTTTCTCATAACCATCAAGATTGACCAGTTTCAAGGCATAAGCAATTTTGTCGTTGATATAATCCTTCGGTTTATTTTTTATCTTAAGACCGAAAGCAATATTTTCCCCGACACTCATATGGGTAAAAAGGGCGTATTTCTGGAAGACGGTATTTAACTGGCGCTTATTTGGTGGAAGATGGGTTATATCAGTGCCGTCAAAGATAACCCGGCCGGTATCGGGGGTCTCAAATCCGCCGATAATCCTAAGTAGGGTGGTTTTGCCACAGCCGCTTGGTCCAAGCAGGGTGACAAATTCATTTTCGCGGATATATAAATCAAGCTCATCAATGACTAGGTTGCCGTCAAATGATTTGCTGATATTTTCAAGATTAATCAAGTGTTTTGAATTAGTAAAATCCATTTTTACCCCTTCCATAAAATAGATACGATAACAATTTTACTACATCTAAAAAAAATGTCAAATTAAAAGCTACAATTATTTTGTCAAAAACTAAAACTTTATCGTCACTTAAGTAAATGCCAAATATTGTTGTTGGCAGATTGGGGGAAATGAAGTATAATTAGGATGTGTAAAAAAAAGTAAAGAGGAATACTTATGGCAAAGAAAAAAGAAACCAAGGAGCAGTATGTGGCGTATGTGTCAACCTATACATCAGGTTCCAAAAATAAGTGCGGTATAAAAATTTATGATGTTGATATGGAAAACGGACGTTTCAATGAAAAGGGGCAGATTGAAATTACCAATTCATCTTATGTGACCATTTCACACAACCGCCGCTTTCTGTATTCGATTACCGACTACGGGGTACAGGCTGACCAGATAATGCCGGACGGCAACCTGCGCTTAATTAATTATGCGTCGATTAACGGGATGCGTGGATGTTATCTGTCCACCGATTATGAGGACAAGTATTTATTTGTTGCCGGATATCACGATGGTAAGTTGACAATCCTCAAGCTTGATGAAAGCGGGGCAGTCGGGGACATCGTCGAAGAGTTGTTCCACAAAGGGCTTGGCAGTGTGGCGGAACGCAATTCCCGCCCCCATATCAATTGTGTGCGGATGACTAAGGATAACAAGTATCTTCTGGAAGCGGATTTGGGGATGGACAGGGTTAATGTTTACGCATTTAACCATGAGACAGGAAAAATCAAACCGCTTGATGTCATCAGGTGCGAACAATATTCATCACCGCGTCACATCAAATTTTCCCGCGATGGGCAGTATTTGTTTGTTGTCCATGAGTCAAAGAATTTTATCGACCTTTACCGTTATTTTGAAAAATCGCCGGGAGTTCCGGAATTTGAAAAATTGCAGACAATTTCGACCCTGAGTAAATACCATGATACCAAATCGGCAGCGAGCACGATTAAGGTTTCGTATGATAACAAATATGTCCTTAGCTCCAATGCCGGGGACAATAGTGTCATTGTTTATTCGCTGGATAGTGAGTTAGGAATGCTGGATAAAATATTCTGCCTTCCGGTCAGTGGTGATTATCCCAAGGATGCTTCACTTTTCCCCGATAACCGCCATCTGGTATCCTTAAACCATGAATCTAATACATTAACCTTTTTTAGGGTTGATTTAGAGAATGGCACGATGGTAATGAATGGTCCGGAGATGAAAATCGACCGTCCGAACTGTATTATTTTCCACCGTCTGCCGTAACATAGTATTTCATTAGGAGGAAACAAAATGAATAATGAAGGAAGACATATTAACCGCTTGATCTTTTTTGCTTGGAACCTCATCATGGTTGTGCTGGCTATTGGATATGTGCTGGAGATGTTAAGGGGCAGTGACCGCTGGCTTATATATGTTACGTTTTTAATGTCAGCATGGATACCTCTTATCATCGGTGACATTTTTTATTTCCGGAACAAAGAAGACCCAAGATTTAAATATATCGCGGCATATGGGTATTTATTCTTTTATGTCTATGCCCTGATGTGGGGTAAGAATCTTCTCATGTTTATTTACATAGTACCGATATTGTCCGCACTTTTTGTGACTAATGAATACAAACTTTTACGGAATGTCGGCATTATTACTGTTATGGCGCTCGTAGCAAAGATGGTCCAGGTGATTTTTATCTGGAAGGAGCTCGAGAGACACAACATGGAAGATATAATGATTTATGTGTTTTTGCTCCCCCTGACCATGTTCCTTGCTTATTCCGCGAGTAAAACCTCATCCACAATTTTTAGTAATAAAATCAAAAAAATCGAAGAACACGAACATCAAATGGAAGAACTGTTAAACCACATTTATGATTTTAATGAAGGTATCCATAAAACGATAGATAATATTTATGACGAAGTTACAGTTATGGCAGATCGTGCCGGTCCGATTAACTCAAATATTGAAGGTATTGTCCAAAGCTCAATCCATACCGCTTCTTCCATAAACCGTCAGAAGGAGATGACCAACAGCATTCAGCAGAGCATTGATGATGCAGCCCGGTTGTCGGCAGAAATCAGCAAATTGACCCAGAATTCAGATGAAAATATCCGCCAAGGCATGAAAAACATGAAAGCCTTAAGTACCAGCGCCAAGAGTACCAAGGAAAGTATTGATACGGTAAAAGTCCGGATGGAGGACCTTAATAAAAAAGCCGAGGAAGCCAAGGATATTATTGATATTATTAATGAAGTCGCGGAGCAGACCAACCTGCTGGCATTAAATGCTTCCATCGAGGCAGCCAGGGCGGGTGAAGCCGGACGTGGTTTTGCCGTAGTTGCCAGTGAGATTAATTCGTTGGCGAACCAGACCAAAAACGCGACCGAAAGTATCGGTTCACTTATCAATGGTCTTAAAAGTGATGCTTCAACAGCTAATGCTTCTGTTGATGTGGTCACTGAAATCAGTGAAAAACAGAACAATTTAATCTTTGAAACCGAAGAATCATTTAATGTAATTAATGCCAGTATGAAGCAGGTCACGGACAATGTTGAGCGTCAAAAGAACCAGATGGAAGAAATGAAAAATTCCAACCTTGCGATTGTCGCCAGTATTGATGATATAGCCCAGTCCAGTGAAATGATGATGATTAATTCCGACAGTACCAAGGCATTAACAATTGAAAACTCGGAAAATACCGAGGAAGTTAAAGGCTTACTCGGTCAAATTTCCAGTGATTTGCGTGATTTTGAGCAGGAGCGGTTAAAAAATTAGGATAATTCCGTTATATCATACATCCTGCAACTCCTGTCGATAAGAAACAAATCAAGTATAGCGAGGGCTGCCATTGCTTCGACAACGACCGCTGCACGTGGGGCGATGACCGGATCATGGCGGCCTTTAATTTGGACTTCAGTTGCTTCACCTTGCGTATTAATAGTCTTTTGGGGAAGTGAAATCGATGGTGTCGGCTTGAAATGGGCGCGGATAAATATTTCGTCTCCATCGCTTATGCCACCAAGGATGCCACCGCTGTTATTGGTAAGTTTGCTATTTTCGTTATCTTCAAAACAAAGAAATTCATCATTGTTTTCAGAACCGAGCGTTTTTGAAACTGCACATCCGGCGCCGATTTCAACTGCTTTGACCGCTCCGATGGACATTATTGCCTGGGCAAGTCTGGCATCCAGTTTGTCAAAAACCGGCTCACCGATTCCGGGTCTGACCTTGGTAATACGGCATTCGACGATGCTGCCAAGGCTATCACCACTTTTCATAACATCAGTTATTTTATCTTCATCAAAAATTGCCTGTGACGATATATCTACCCCCAATACACCTAGAAGTTTGGCGGCAACTGCCCCGGCGGCGACCCGCCCGATTGTTTCGCGGCCGGATGCCCTGCCACCACCACGGAAGTCGCGGAAATCATATTTATAATCATATGTAAAATCAGCATGGCCCGGACGGTAGATGTGGGCGAGTTCGTCATAATCCTCGGAACGCTGGTTAGTATTTTTTACAATGATTGATATCGGTGTACCTGTAGTTTTGCCTTTAAAAATACCCGATAATATTTCTGCCTTGTCGTCTTCCTTACGTGGTGATGTAATATCACTTTGCCCCGGTTTGCGGCGGTCTAAGAAAGCTTGGATATCGGAAACATCAAGCTTAAGTCCTGCCGGACAGCCATCGATGACCACTCCAAGAGCTTCACCATGTGATTCACCCCATGTCATAATTTTAAAAATAGTACCAAAAGTTGAGCCTGCCATATATTACCTCCCATTTTCGCTTATAACGTTATAATATACCATAATTTAATACTATACAACCATTATATCATGTGTTATATTTATGTTAACGTCGTAAAGAGGTATAATTTTTTAATGAAAAAAACCTTTGAGGAAAAATTAAAAGTCAAGTACCACAAAATCGTTGATAAGAGACCTTATCTCAATACCCCGGTTTTCGTGGTGTTTGGATTAATAATATATTTACGTAATTTCTGGTTTACCCTGATTGGCGGATGGAAAAGGTATGCCATCACTTCTTTTTTATTAATTAATATTCTGATTGGCTCAAGTTTTACTTATCCTGTTTTTGGCAATCATTATGGTTTTATCTCCCCTGATATGGTTACCCCGGTATTACCGGTAGAAGAATCAACTATTACTTTGATGAGTGATGAAGTTTTTTATGATGATGATATTTTTATAGAAGATGACGAAACTTATATAGATGAATATGATAGTTATAGTCTGGAAGATATTCTTGCCGAGCGGGAGATTATCGAAAGTGAAATAGGGGAGGACAGTTTGGAGCTTTATTTAGAAGAGGTGGATTCCGGGGAGATTGTCTTTTCGGCGGATGACTGGCGTTTGATTTTGATTAATAAATGGCATCCGATTCCTGATGATTATGAATATGTCCTTGGCACGATTTCCGGGAGCATGCAATGTGACGCACGGATAATTGATGACCTTTTATTAATGATGCAGAAGGCGTTGGATGATGGGATTAATCTGGTGATTATTTCGCCATATCGTGACCTTGCCCATCAGGAATTACTTTTTACCAACAAGATTAATTCATTTATCCGTACCGGAATGTCATATCTCGAAGCCTATCGTCAAGCAGCCCAGACAGTTACCGTGCCCGGTACGAGTGAGCATCAGGTTGGGCTTGCCCTTGATATCACTGCACGTAATTACCGATTTTTAAATACTGGTTTTGCCGATACGGAAGCAGGGCGTTGGTTGGCTGACCATAGTTATGAGTTTGGTTTTATCCTTCGTTATCCCCTTGGTAAAGAGAATATTACCGGGATTGAGTTTGAACCGTGGCATTTCCGTTATGTTGGCAGGGAAGCGGCAAGGATTATTAAGGAAGAGGGGTTGGCGTTGGAGGAGTTTGTGGAGCGGTACGTCAGGTAGGAAACCGTCCCAATGGGACGCTAAAGAATTATCTGTCATTGCGGGCTTGACAACATCTTGTTAAAGCAAGCTGCGCAATCTCAATCGAGAAAGACTATATATGTTCAAGATACTGGCAAAAGATGGTAAAGCACGTAAAGGCGAGTTTGAAACACCGCATGGGGTGATTCAAACTCCTGTTTTTATGAATGTAGGTACGGCGGCGGCGATTAAAGGTGCGGTTTCGACAGCTGATTTGGAAGATATCGGCACTAAAGTCCAGTTATCAAATACTTACCATCTCCATCTGCGTCCCGGTGACGAGGTGATTTTTGAGCTGGGTGGGTTACATAGGTTTATGTCATGGGACAAGCCGATTCTGACCGATTCGGGTGGTTTTCAGGTTTTTTCCCTAGCTTCTTTACGAAAGATAAAGGAAGAGGGTGTTTATTTCAGTTCCCATATTGACGGACGCAAAATTTTTATGGGTCCGGAAGAGAGCATGCAGATACAATCACGTCTTGCTTCATCTATTGCAATGGCTTTTGATGAATGTCCCCCGGCGAAAGCGGATAAAAATTATATCATCGATTCGGTTAACCGGACGACCAGATGGTTGGAACGTTGTCAGAATGAGTTAAAGCGTTTGAATGATTTGCCGGAAACAATAAATAAAAAACAGGTGTTATTTGGAATTAACCAAGGAGCGATTTTTGCCGATGTGCGGATTGAACATGCCAAACGGATTGCGGAATTTGACCTGCCCGGTTATGCCCTGGGTGGTCTTGCGGTTGGCGAAAGCCATGAGGAAATGTATTATATTTTGGATGAAGTAGTGCCACATCTTCCGGGGGAAAAGCCGGTTTATCTGATGGGGGTCGGGACACCTGCCAATATCCTTAATGGAATTGAACGCGGGGTTGACTTTTTTGATTGTGTTTATCCCAGTCGAAATGGTCGTCATGGGCATCTTTATACTAATCAAGGGAAGCTTAATTTATTTAATAAAAAATATGAGTTGGATGACAAACCGATTGATGAAAGTTGTTCCTGTCCGGCTTGCAAACGTTACAGCCGTGCTTATATCCGCCATTTGTTAAAAGCGGGGGAAATGCTGGGGATGAGGTTATGTGTTCTACATAATTTATTTTATTATAATGAGATGGTGGCGGAAGCCGGGGTGGCGATAGGAGAGGGGCGTTTTGGGGCGTATAAAAAAGAGAAGTTAAAGTTTTATTGATTTATTATTTTTTTTTGTGTATTATTAAATAAATTATATAAAGAAAGGTTTGGTTCAAAATGAATATTTTATTGCTTGCCGGAGAAGGCGTAGATGGTGGAATGGGTATGATGGGGATGATGATTTATTTGGTCGTCATTTTCGGTTTTCTTTATTTCTTCATGATGCGTCCGCAAAAGAAGGAACGTAAAAGACATGCCGAGATGATTGCCCAAGTGGAAATCGGTGATTCAGTGCTGACCAACAGTGGTTTTTATGGCACGATTATCGATGTTTCCGAAGATACTGTCATTGTCGAATTCGGTAATAACAAAAACTGCCGTATTCCGATGCAGAGGAAATGTATCGCCCAAATAGAAAAACCCGACGCGGAGTAGTATGAGATTGAATATAACTTGTATTCCGGGTGATGGAATTGGCCCGGAAATTGTTAATGAAACTAAAAAAGTCCTTAATAAAGTTGCATCTGTTTATGGTCATGAGATGGTCTTCACCGATATTTTGATGGGTGGGGCTTCAATTGATGCTTATGGTGTACCTTTAACAGAAGAGGCAATAGTACAAGCCAGGCAAGCTGATGCCGTCCTAATGGGTTCGATTGGTGGTGATGCTGCTACTTCACCTTGGTATCAATTAGAGCCGAATCTTCGTCCTGAAGCAGGGCTTTTAAGGTTACGTAAGGAGTTAAATCTTTTTGCCAATTTGCGTCCGGCGGTATTGTATGAAGAGTTAAAAGATGCTTGTCCGCTTAGGGGTGATATTGTTGATTTAGGGTTTGACATGATTATTGTCCGTGAATTGACGGGGGGGCTTTATTTTGGCGAACGGCGGACGGTTGTTGAAGGTGGTATTCGTAAAGCGGTTGATACTTTGGTTTATGATGAAAATGAAATCAGGCGTATTGCGATTAAGGCTTTTGATATTGCGATGAAGCGGAAAAAGTCGCTTATTAGTGTTGATAAGGCTAATGTTCTTGATTCTTCGCGGTTGTGGCGGGCTGTGGTTTGTGAAGTGGCAAAGGGTTATCCGGAGGTTGTTCTTTCGCATATGTTGGTTGATAATTGTGCGATGCAGTTGGTGAGGTATCCGGCGCAGTTTGATGTTGTTTTGACGGAGAATATGTTTGGGGATATTTTGTCTGATGAGGCTAGTATGATAGCGGGGTCGATAGGGATGTTGCCTTCGGCTTCGTTGAATGATACGAGGTTTGGGTTGTATGAGCCTAGTCATGGGTCGGCTCCGGATATTGCGGGGCTTGATCTTGCTAATCCGATGGCGACGATGTTGTCGGCGGCGATGATGCTTAGATATTCGTTTGATTTGGATGATGAGGGGGGAGCGGTGGAAGCTGCGGTTAAGCGGGTTTTGAGTGAGGGTTATCGTACTGGGGATATTTATTCGCCTGGTTGTAAGAAGGTGGGGTGTAGGGGGATGGGGGATTTGGTGGTGGAGAGGGTTTGAGGGGTGGTTTTGCACATTTTGGCTAGTTCCGCACTCTGAAAATATATTCCAGTCGCAAAACGCGCTTTCGCTCCGTGAAAAACGTTGCGTTACGTAAGCTCGTAAAGGACACGAGCTAAGTAACGACGTTTTTCAAGGGTTTTGCTTATGGAATATATTTTCAGAGTGCTGGGTATAGAAAACTTATTTTGTAGGGATGGTCGTACCGACTGTCCGTAATTAAGGAGGATAACGTGAAAAGTGATTCAATTAAGACTGGTGTATCGCAAGCTCCACATAGGAGTTTATTAAAGTCACTGGGACTGACCGACGAAGAATTACAACGCCCACTAATCGGCGTTGTAAGCTCATTCAACGAAATCGTCCCCGGACATATGAACTTGGATAAAATCTGCGAAGCAGTCAAACAAGGTGTCGCGATGGCGGGTGGAACTCCGGTGATGTTTCCGGCGATAGCTGTTTGTGATGGTATTGCGATGGGTCATATCGGGATGAAGTATTCATTGGCTTCTCGTGACTTGATTGCCGATTCTACTGAGTGTATGGCTCATGCCCATGGTTTTGATGGGTTGGTCATGATTCCGAATTGTGATAAAAATGTGCCGGGGCTTTTGATGGCGGCGGCGCGGATTAATGTGCCGACGATTTTCGTGTCTGGTGGGCCGATGCTTGCCGGGACTGTCAGGGATAGCAAGAAAAGTTTGACTTCGATTTTTGAAGCTGTGGGTCAGTATACAGCGGGCAAAATTGATATGGATGAGCTTAATGAGATAGAAGATAAGTGTTGCCCGACTTGTGGTTCATGTGCGGGGATGTTTACGGCTAATTCGATGAATTGTTTGACTGAGGCGTTGGGTATGGGGCTTAAGGGTAACGGCACGATTCCGGCGGTTTATTCAGAACGGATACGGTTGGCGAAAAAGGCTGGGATGCAAATCATGGATTTGATAACACGTGATATTAAACCGAGTGATATCATGACTGAAAAGGCTTTTATGAATGCTTTGACAGTTGATATGGCACTGGGTTGCTCGACTAATTCGATGCTTCATTTACCGGCGATTGCTCATGATGCGGGGGTAACACTGGATTTGACGATTGCCAATGAGCTTTCGAAGAAGACGCCTAATCTTTGTCATTTGGACCCGGCAGGTCCTTACCATATCGAAGAATTAAACGAAGCGGGTGGGGTATATGCGGTAATGAAGGAGCTGGATTCGCTTAATTTGCTTTATACTGATATAATTACGGTTACTGGGAAGACGGTAGCGGAAAATATTAAGGATGCGGTTAATAAAAATACCGAAGTTATTCGTCCGGCTGATAATCCTTTCTCGAAAACGGGGGGGATTGCGGTTTTGCTTGGGAATCTTGCTCCCGAAGGTAGTGTCGTAAAGCAGTCGGCGGTAGTGCCGGAGATGATGGTTCATGAGGGTCCGGCACGGGTATTTGATTGTGAAAGTGATGCTATTACTGCGATTAAAGGGGGTAGGATTAAAGAAGGTGATGTTGTTGTCATCCGATATGAAGGTCCGAAAGGTGGACCGGGGATGCGCGAGATGTTGAGTCCGACTTCAACTATTGCCGGGATGGGTCTTGGTTCGACGGTGGCATTGATTACTGATGGTCGTTTTTCCGGGGCTTCCCGTGGTGCTTCCATTGGTCATGTTGCACCCGAAGCGGCTGTCGGTGGACCAATTGCATTGATTAATGAAGGTGATATTATAAAGATAAATATCCCTGAAAACCGTCTTGATGTTGACTTAAGTGACGAGGTGCTTGCCGAACGCAGGAAAGCGTGGCAGCCACGCGACCCTGAAGTCACCACCGGATATCTTGGACGTTACTATAAGATGGTCACCAGTGCCAGCAGGGGCGCGATTTTGGAGATAAAGGATTGAAGATATGAGTACAACAGATTCTGTGATAAATATCTTAATGGATTTTTCCAAAGAGCATATGTTTGATGATATCAAATTTGGATTGTTTGGTTCTTATGCAAAAAATGCCCAAACTACTCTATCTGATCTTGATATTGTTTTAAAAGGTAAAGAACCTTTATTATTGGTATATGATGGAATAGAAATGCTAATCCAGAATCATATCAATGATAAACTAGGATTAAAATGCGATATTGTCGATTATGCTGATTTGGAACAAGATTACGAAGAAGCAAAGGAGCTTGGAATTGAAGAATTTACATTAAAATCTGAAATTGATAAAGAGGTGATTTGGATTGGCAGAAAAAACATTGAGGAATGATATAGAATTTTTACGTAAGATAGTTAAGCATCAAAATGGTATCAATGAAACTCTTTCAGCATTAAACTTAAAAACTGCTAATGATATTATTGCCAATAATGTTGCTTTAAAAGCACTGGCGATGGATGTATGTCAAATAGGTGAGTTAGCAGATAAAATTTCAAAAGACACCATGGAATCATTTACAGTTATTGATGCAAAAATTGCTTATTCGATTCGTAATCGTATCGCACACGCATATTTAAACGTTAAACCATTGGAAATTGCTTTGACTGCCATGCAATTAGGTAGTAGTGCATCAATTGAAGAGGTAAAAGAAAGAATTAAATTCTGCGTCGCAAGTTGCAGAAAAGTAAAGGAAGCTACGGAGGAAGAAAAATGCAGTACACAGGAGCAGAAATAGTCATAAAATGTTTATTGGAGCAAGGTGTGGATACCGTTT
>Ga0209737_10003022_pt1 | contig 11748 bp, 21 predicted proteins | sample TergutCu122P3_FD_187284 | JGI IMG/M metagenome (GOLD analysis project Ga0209737, IMG submission 187284) | Cubitermes ugandensis P3 segment gut microbial communities from Kakamega Forest, Kenya - Cu122 P3 (SPAdes) (version 2) | ecosystem: Host-associated > Arthropoda: Insects > Digestive system...
CATTCCAAATGCTCTAATTCTTTCCCTACGATAGATTTGCCGTTGCTGTAATAGGTTTTGTGGTGCACTTCGAGCGAGTAGTCGCGACCGCAGTGCCGGCAACGGTGGCGGTCGCGCAGTCGGACTTCTCGCTTTACTTGCTCCCAATACGGATTATTCCGTAGTTTCTTCCGGTACGTCGTCGGTCGCCCCCGTTTGGTTTTCAGCCTGCTCATTTTTGTTCTCAATTTCGATTTCGGGAAGTTCGTAACCCAATTCTTCAAAAACCTTTTTGTTGGTTTCCACAGAGTTAAAAATATCCGATTCGTTGTAGGTTGGAATTTCCTGTACCAAAGCCAACTCGAAACGCCCATTTACCCAAGTGTAGAACAGATAATGTTTCTGTACCGAGATGCAGAATGTGTTGTCGTAATCCAAATCAAAGTCTTTGATTCCTTTTTTGGCTACGCTTACCAAATCTTTGAATTTGGTGTTTGCCGAACTGATACGACCTTCGAGTTCTTTTTTTGCATTCTTGTAGTCCGATTCAAGTTCCGATAATTCGGCATACAGTGACGGCAAATCGGTTTCGGCAATTTCGCCGTACTCGGCGCGGATTTCGCTGATTTCGTCCGCGTCCATTATCCGGCTCGCTTTCACGTTCTTTTGCTTAACGGCAATAAAACCCGATTCTTCGAGTTTGGTTTTTACTGATTCGAGGCTCAAAGCATCCTCGAAAATTACCTGCGGAAATTCTACGCTTTCCGGAAGTTTGAATTTGATTTCTTTTTCCATTATTTTTTATCTAAAATTTTATTTAACATATCTCTAATGGCTCTTAACTCGTTACCGCTTGTGTCTGCAAAGGCTTCATTATCAAAATCGCCAATACCTGTTTCAAGTTGAATTTGAGAGCAATCTTTGTGAACTCGGAACTCGAATTTTCCGTTATCGTCTTCCGATTGGAAGATAAATTGATGTTGTGTTTCAATCGTTTTCATAAATTCTTACTTTTAAAATCGGTTACTATTCGTCATCTATCGCCGTAGGATGCTCTTCTTTCAGCGACCAATCCGGCAGGTCAAATTCATAAATTCCGCAGTTTCCGGCAGGTGCTTTTGCATCAAAGCCCGGAAAGCAGTTTTTTTCAAAACATTCTTTGATAATCGACAGCGCAAGCGTTGATTTGTATTTGCCGACTTCAATACTTTCGGAGTTCCACCAAAGCACCGCAGGCTGATAAGGCGGAACGGTTTGCAGAATTATCATTATCGTGGCGTTGAATTTCCGCCCTGTTACCTGCGTGGCAACATTCTGATAAAATCCTTCGGCAACTTCGTATTTCAACCTCGCACAGTCGTAAGTAAATTTGCCGATACTTTCGGCGCGTGTGGTTTTGAAACTGATAACCGCGTTCACGCCGATATTCTCTGCGAAATTGACTGCATCGGGGCGAATTTTGGTTTCCAATCCGGTGTATTCGTCCGCGCCGTACATTGAAATTTCGGTTACTGCACCTTTCAGCAGTCGCGGAATAATACCACCGCCGTAATTGTTGTAGTGGTATTTCAGCGTGTCGATAATGATTTTATGCTCCGGCTGAATCAGTTGAAATTTGCAGGCTGATTTCAATTCTTGTAACCTGTCTTTCAAATCCTGCATTTTCCATTCAGCACCGAAACTTGTTTTTACCTCGCCTGCAAGTTCTTGGTAGAAGTTAATCATTCCAATCACGCCCTCTTTCGAGGCAAGCGAAAAATCTGGAGCAACCACGACGCGCTCAAACAGTTCCGGCTCTAAAAATGCTTGGTGTGCAAATGTGCCGAGTTCAAAATGCGGTGCGTTTTTCCGCTCAAAACGCTTTTCGTAATCGACCAAAAACGCAAGGGGCGATTTCAAACATTCCTTTTGATTTCCGGCACTGATTCGTTTCGTAGCGAGGTAATCCTCGATAGAATCCTTTACGCAAATGCCGTTCACGCCAAGTTCATTTGGCGTAATTTTTACAGGCTCTTTATCTTGATTTTTTCTAATAAAATCAAGCATTTCATCAAGTTTCGGATAATCATTTACATCATAATCCGGCTTGTAGCCATCTGTTGTATATTCAATATCAGAATATACCATTGAATTTATGTCGATATTTTCAATATCTTGATTTTCAAATTTTAAATTTTTCGTTTCCATACATAACCTCCTGATTGTTTCTTTTTGCCTGACAGACAATGCCAAATACCATTTGCGCCTGTCAATCTTTTTGCTTCCGAGATACCTGCATATTCTCTAATAAAATTTCCGTTTAAATCAAATTGCAGTACAGATTTTGAAGTTGGATTATCTTTTCCGAATTTTCCTTTCATTGCATATTTAGGATAATTTAATCCGGTATCATAAGAATGTTTTTGATTTTCGCTTGGAGTTGCCCATTCTAAATTTTCAATTCTGTTGTCAGATTTGATGCCATTTTTATGATTTACTTCCTTTCTGTGTTCCAAATTCGGAATGAAAGCAGTTGCTACAAGTCTGTGAACATAATGTTTTTTATCAATTCCATTATTACTCAAACTAATATAAACATATCTGTTTTTTGTTACTTCTTTGAAAATCTTTTCTTTTATAGTTCTAACTCCGCCAACTCGACAGGAACTATTTACAGTTCTTTCCAAAGATTTTACTCTGCCTAAATTCGATACTTGGTAAATTCCATCGTATCCGTCAATATCTTTCCAAATTTCTTCCATAATCAAGTAAATTTATAGTAAGTATTGTTTCGGAACTCACAAGCGACTATTTCGCCGATATGATAAATGATAGCGGTTGTAAAATCTTGGATTTTACGCAAGTCATCATCAATGCAATCTTCAATTTCGGTTGCTTGTTTTTTGTAATTGTCAAACCAAAGAGAAATGTCTTTGAGTTGGCTTGAAATTTGGATAAGTTCAACGGGAATTAATTCGTTGGTAGGGCATACGGATTTCGCTCCGGTGGGCGTCAATGTAGTGGTACTATGCTTCGCACTACTTTGATTTTTCATTTCTTTGGTCATTTGTCTATGAAAAATTAAAGTAATAATACAGAAAAGGCTGTTCGCCTCCCAGTTTTTCCGACCAAAGAAACCATTTACATTTGTAGTAGATGGCAGACGTGGGATTTGAACAGCCTTATATCTTTGCAGATATAGGAAGTCAAATGGACATAAAAATTCCATCTTACTACTCGTAAAATTTTGTTTCTTTGGTCTTGAAACTTCTGCAAAAGTATATACTTTATTTTTCATACACAAACTTTCAACTAAAAATTTTCAACTACTTTTCAGTATAAAGCGGTTTGATACTCCAATTATCCGATTGGAAAGAATTTGTTTTGTTCTTTTTCTTTCCGAGATAAGTGATTTCGAGCGGTGTGCCTGACGCGGTTTTGAATGTTTCCAAAACTCCCACCAATCGACGGCTCGCTTGACGGATAACTTTTTTGTCGCCGTTCACAACTTCGACAAAATACGCTACCGACAATTCTACATCTGCACCGCTCGCAGGGTCAGTACTTATTTCCTGCCGAATTTCATTAAAGAACATTCGGCGTTTTTCGCCCTCTTTTTCGGGTGTCCAATACTCGCCGGTCAATTCGAGCGGTGCAACTTGCGCCTGCGATAAATCAGGCAAATTGCTTGCGAAAAAATCATTTTCGCGGATTAATTCTGTACTCATAATTTTTTTGTTTTTAGATTGTTAATACAATTTTCTTTTTTTCAGATTGTTTTTTTTTCGCAGCACTCTGATTCTGCGATTTATCTTTGCTCAAACCACGCATATAATTTTCGTGGTTGTATTTAGCGTCTGCCAATAAGTACTCTGTTAGTGTCATAAATTTTTATTGTTTAATTGGTTGTAAATTCATAACTGCGGACGCGCATATTCGCGTTCACGTTCCATTTCCATTTTTTGGTCTGCGTAATAATCAGCCTCGCGCTCGTTTTCGCGCATTTCTTCTTCACTTTCCTCACTTCCACACATTGGACAGTTTGAGTAAATTCCGTAACATTCTGTACACATAGTTTTTTAGTTTTTTGTTTGATTTTCAGTAAATTAAACTACATACTCCATAATGCCCAATTCGGGAACATTTTTATCAATATCTGACTAATAACAGCAAGCCCAAGCATAATGCCGATTAGCCACTGTTGCCACCGTGCGGCGTAAGGGTCGGTGAAAAACCATTTCTCAAAAAATGGTAAGTTTTCGTGTTCGTTTTTTGGTTTCATATATTTTTGAGTTTTAATAATTTGCACTGATTTTTAATTGTTTCAACACTTCTTTGAGTTCGGAAGTGGTGTAATTTTCGGCAACCGTGCGCGATACGTTGTTGTGATTCATTGCTATTTCGATAGCGCGCTGCCTGCCAACTTTTGGTCTGCTTTTTTTGATTTTCATTTCAGTTTCTTTATTTTCGGTTTTGATTTTGTAAACAACTACCTGATTATCTTCGCGTTTGTGCGCTCGACAGTCGGCAACATACTGTGAACAGATAATCGGATTCGGACGGTGCAAATGCTCGTTAATCACACATTCGACGCACGGACTTTGATATTCGCGTTGCCAAAAACCGCCAATGTACGGCACGGCTTCAATTTCGTGCATCGCGCCGCCTGTCATTATCATATCTTTGGTAATTGCTGTCATACTGCTTTTTTTAATTGAAATTTTTGATTTTTTTGTTCAAACAACTGCATTGCAAGGTCGGCATCGCAAACTATTGTTTTACCTCTTTGCATTATGGCAGGTGCAAGCCAACTGTCTTTGTATTTTTGCGCCATTGTGCGCGAAACGCCAAACAAGCCCATTATGCCGGCAAGTCCGTGAACATAGTTTTTCGTTTGTTCAACAATCACTTGCGGTTGCTGTTGGCTGTCGTACCGTCGGATAAGTTCGATAAATTCGCCAATCGTAATGTCGGATACTCGACTGTTCAGGTCGATGTTAATAGTTCGCGTTATCATATCATTTTGACTTTATAAGTTCGATTCTGTTTTTTCGTTTACCGTTTCTACTTGCCCTGCGAGCTGTTTGTTCGTCGAGCGGATTTGAAAACGAAAACGCTATCAAGATAAATATGCTCAAAATTGCATTTCTGCGTTGCTCAAAACTTACCCCAAACGCATTACACCAATAGTATGCTGTTAGTTCGGTCGCTTTTTGAAGTCTTAATTTTTCCTTTATGTTGCTCACTGTCTTTTTTACCGTTTCGGTGCTGCGACAAAATCTGTCTGCGATTTCTTCGGCAGCCAAACCGTGAGCAATCAGTTCTAAAACTTCATTTTCGCGCCTCGACAACATAATTATTGATTTAGTGCTTCGTCAAAGCGTTTGCGTTCTTCCCAAACTTTCATTAGTTCGGTCTGCACGTTCCACATATTGGCAGTCCATTCTTCTTTTGGAAGTTGGAGCGTGTCGTAATACAATTTTGGCGTTACGCCTACTTTTCGGCACACCGCCGAGATGTCGCCTTTTTTGTGATATTTTTTTAAATCTTCCATTTTTATATTATTGTTAGAATTGTTTACTGTTTTAAATTTAGTCGCCGTGATATTTTTTTCTTTTAATTCGATTTTTACTACTTTTTAGTTATTTTTTTTATTAACTTTGCTGGCTATCTTTGCACCGTATTATATATATATATAATGTAGTTAAAGATTAACGCTGCAAAGATACAGAATAATTTTCAGTAAAACCAAACAATTACAGAAAATTTTTAAGTATTATCTGTAATTTAGAATGGTTCTAAATAAGAAAGGGTGTGAAAGTGTGTGTAATGTTTTGATATGAAAATGATTAGAAAAATGAAATGTGAATTATGAATATAGAAATGATATTAAGTTATACAGTCGGGGTGCTTTCGATATTGGTTATGGTGCTTGCTATATTCTTTGCTGTCAATTATTTTTCGTTTGAAAGACGAATGAAAAAAAGAATAAAGAAAGAGTTGGGGAAAACAGAGCAGCGGTTGAAACACAATATGGACGGAATGTTTTATTTGTCAGAAATGGCTCATTTTGAAAGGGAAAACAATATACCCAAAATGCTTGATTCGGCTATAAAGGCAGCCGAAAATTTCGCGCAAAGTGAAGATGTTGAGCGTTTGGAAAATACACTCGATTTAATTATTCTGCTAAAAGGAACTAAAATAGTAAACTTTTTAGCATCGGAAATCCCTGTTTATTACGCAATTCTAAATAAAATCTCGAAGATGAATCGCCGAAACAAGGAGTTTCAAGAGAAAATATGCCATATTAAACAAATGATGGTCATAATGGAAAAATAACCAACAAAACAAAGCGGAAGTGTTTCCCATTCGTCATATTCTATTTTGGCGTGAATAGCACAAAATAAAAAGATTGATGTAATAAATCCAAATACAACTGCAAGAAATAAAGGGGTTGAAATTTCGTCCATAACATTTTGAATTAAATTTTTGCAAAGATACTGATTTTTTTTAAGTAAAAACAAACAAATATGAAAGAAAGATTAATCGAATTTTTGGCATATCTTAAAATGGGACAAACCAAGTTTGAAGAAAAAGTTGGTTTGTCAAGGGGATTTGTAAACAATGTTGGCGAAAATATTACGTCAAAATCTCTAAAAAAAATTACGGAAGTATATCCCGAACTTAATATTAATTGGTTAAAAACAGGTATAGGAAATATGATTACAAATGAACAAAAATCAGAAAACAATAATGGTATTGGTGTCATTGGAAACAATGTAAATAATGGAAGCATAAACGACCATACTGTTGTAAAAGATATGATAGAACTTTTGCGAAAAAAAGACGAACAAATAGATAGATTGATTGGAATTATTGAAAAAAAATAATATGGAAAACAAACAGAACAGCTCCGGGAATAGCGGTTTTGGGAATATTGGGAACAATATAAACAACCAATATCAAAACCACAAATTAATTTCTACTGAAAAAGAAGCGATATTGAAGGATTTACATAAAAATATTAGCAAACTTGATGACCTATATAAGTTCAATACGCATAAAGTTAAAACAAACAAGTTTAGTTATGCAAAAATTTTTATAATTGTTTTATTTGGTGCAATTATTTTTTGGACATTGGCTGTTGTATCATATAAGTTTTTTGGTTTTGAAATAAACTCTACCAACATTGTTTTAACATTGGTAGGAATAGTTGCAGCATTTGTTGTAATTAGCAATTATATGCAAGTTTATGAAGTAAAAAATGAAGTAAGAGATTTTTATACGAATGTTGAAAAAGAAGTTAGAGAAATCGTGATTGATAATTTAAGTGAACTTAAACATAGTGTATTTGCATCTATATATCATTTGCAAGGATATGTTTACTATACAGAAAAATGTGCGCCCGATGCTTTGGAGTGCTATATGAAAGCTCTTAATGAGATAAATAGCACTTCAAATAAAGAACAACTTGAACATTTGATAGCGAATATTGTTTGCGTCCTAACCGATGATAATGTTATTAGAATATCAAACCAAAACAGAATTGACTATATGAATACGGTAATAAAAAGTGGCAGCAATAGTACTGCTGAAATCCTCGATTATATAAATTATTTGGATGTTGCACCGTAATACAAATAACTCGATATAACTATGGCAACAGAAAGAGTAAAAGTTTCGGAACTACTAAAATATGAATTTGAAATGAGCTATGAGGCTGCATTGGATTTGTGGGATTATAAAGATAACGGACACAAATACGTAAATGTCCCCGTTGGAACTTTGGACGAACTAAAAAGGCTTAAAGACGAAAAAAAACAAAAAGAGAAACGACTTCACGATTGCGCTTCGCGAAACAACAAAGGAATCGCACTCGAAAAAGAGGGCAAAATAGACAGAGCAATAAAAGTCTATGAATCAAACATTGTTGAGGGTTGTTATCCGGCACGCCATTCATTCGACAGACTAATGATATTGTACAGGAAACAAAATGATTACGACAATGAAATTCGCGTAATCAATAGAGCAATCGAAGTATTCGAGCACGAAAGCAAATACAGGGATAGGCTCGAAAAGGCACAGAAATTAAAATCAACATTAAAATAAAAACCAATTTAAACAATTAAAAATTAAAGAATTATGGACGTATTAATGATTATTTTAGGACTAATATTCCTTGTGTTCGGTGTTTTGCAAATTGTTCTATTCTTCAAACTGTGGGGAATGACGAATGATGTGCGAGAAATGAAAGGCGATTTACAAAAAGTTGCTGCACTTAATTTTGCTTCATGCGAAAATGCAGAAATCAGAAAAAAGTTTTGTATAGATGAAATGAATTGTTTGATGTTGAAACAAACCGAAGGCTATACATACAACCATTATGTTAGTAATTTTATCAAAAGCCAACTCCCATTAATGACTTCACAATTTCAGGCAGTTATAGAAAAATATAATTGCTCGGAAATTCTTTCTGTGGAAGATTACAAAAATTACATTTGTGATAAATATAATGTGGTAATCGAAGACTAAAACAAGGATTAAATGAAAATCTCCCCAACCGGCATACAAATCACCAACCGCTTTTTTCGAGCAATAGAAACTTTGAAAGAACAGGGCGAAATTCGCGGATTGCAGACATTCACAGACAGGCACAAGATTAATCGTTGGAATTTGAACACGGTAAAATTCAATCCTGAAACAAGCGTGCTGAAACCAGAATGGATTAACTTGCTTGTGTGTGATTTTGGTGTGTCGGCAGATTGGATTATTACCGGAAAAGGTAAAATTTTCGGTAACTCAAATTTTGTTGTGCAGATTGACGAAACGAAAACGAAAATAACTATCGGCGAAATAGAACAGTTTATCGGCTGCAAATGCACTGTCAGTTACACGCCGAACACGGTAACAAAAACGGCTGTCGGTGTGCCGAAAACAATCCGCTACGCAAATAGCGACAAAGCATTTTCGGTTATCGACATTGAAGACGAAAAAGGAAAAACGCGCACAATTCCGATTTGTTCAATACTTTCAATAGCAGAAATTTAGCAATGAATATCAAACGAGTTTGTCAATTTTTGCTCGACAAAGAAAAAGATAAGCCGGATGCAAAAGTCCGCTATCGTATAAAATGGAACGACAACAAAAATATCGTTGCTCGTAACATTGGTTTTCGTGTCGATACTGACAAATGGAGTTTGGAAACACAACGTTGCAAAAACAATACCACGCACGGAAAAAAGAAAGTCAGCGCAAGCATTATCAACAGAGAGATACAGCGGTTTGAAGCAGCCTGCGAAAAGACATTTGCCTGTTTTGAGTTAAAAAATATCAATCCGACCACTGACGAATTTTTGAATATCTTTGAGCAGGAACTCGGAAAAAAAAGCAGTTCGGACAAATCATTTTTTGATTTTTTCGATGATTTTGTCAGACAGGAAGGGCACGAAAATTCGTGGGCAAAATCAACTTATCAAAAATTATCTACTGCAAAAAGCCATTTGTTGGATTTTGACAAAGATTTGACTTTCGACAAACTGAACGAAAACGAGTTGAACAGATACATTGAGTTTCTGCGCAGCGTAAAAAATATGCGTAACCGCACCATTGGGAAACATATCACGTTTTTAAAATGGTTTCTTGCGTGGTCGGTACGAAAAGGACACAATACGAATGTGGCGTTCAAAACATTTCGTCCGCGTTTGAGAGTAGAAAAAAACAAAGTTATTTTTTTGGAATGGGACGAACTTATGAAAATGTATAATTTCGACACGCCCGAAAATATGCCCGGATTAAGTCGAGTGCGCGATGTGTTTTGTTTTTGCTGTTTTACCGGACTTCGATATTCAGACGTTGCAAATTTGAAACGAAACAATGTTTTCGACACATACATATCGGTTACGACAATTAAAACTGCCGACACGCTGAAAATTGAACTGAATAAGTACTCAAAGCAGATTCTCGACAAATACAAGGATTTTGAATTTGCCGACAACTTGGCACTTCCGATAATATCGAATCAAAAAATGAACGATGCACTGAAAGAGTTGTGCCGATTGTGCGGAATCGACGAGCAAGTAACAATCACTTACTACAAAGGAAGTCAGCGAATAGACGAAACCTACAAAAAATACGAACTGATAAGCACACACGCGGCACGCAGAACATTTATCTGCAACGCGCTAATGCTCGGCATATCGCCTCAAATTGTTATGAAATGGACGGGACACAGCGATTACAACGCAATGAAACCTTACATTGAAATCGCCGACAAAGCAAAAGAGCAAGCAATGGGATTGTTCAATAAATAAAAGTCCCTGATTTTGAAAAACAGGGACTAAAACGGGTTTAATATAACAGTATGTAGTTATATACACTTGGAAACAAACAACAAAAAGTGAACTGATTACGGTTTTTTATTTAATGTATTGGTATAAATTGGACTATGTAATAAGAGCCTCCAGCTCCACTTTCAACAAAGGCAAAGACGCTAAGAAGCAAAGACACAAAGAGAATTATTTCAAAAAACTTTGCGCCTTTGCTTTTTAGCGTCTTTGCGTTCAAAAAAGCAACAAAAAAATCAATTCAACAAAATATGCTCGGTAAATTAATCATTTTTTCAGCACCTTCGGGCGCAGGCAAAAGTACGCTGGTGAAGCACGTGCTCGAACAGGATTTTAATCTCGAATTTTCGGTTTCGGCAACGAGCCGAGCACCGCGCGGAAACGAACAACACGGCGAAGCCTATTATTTTATCTCTGCCGATGAGTTTCGTGAGAAAATTGAAAATAATGAATTTGCAGAGTACGAACAAGTGTATGATGGCATTTTTTACGGAACACTCAAAAGTGAAATTGAGCGCATTACTTCCCAAGGAAAAAATATTATTCTTGACATAGATGTAATTGGCGGTCTGAATATTAAAAAACAGTACGGCAACCGCGCATTGGCAATTTTTATTACTCCGCCAAGCGTCGAAGTGCTGGAATACCGCCTGCGACGACGCGCCACCGACTCTGCCGAAAAAATTGCAGAACGCATCAACAAAGCTGAATATGAACTCACTTTCGCAACTCAATTCGATAAAGTTATCATAAATGATAAGTTGAAACACGCGCAACAAGAAACGGAAAATGTGATAAGGGAATTTTTACACCAAGCCCCCTCTAACTCCCCCGAAGGGGGAGAACTTGGCGAAGTGCAAAAAAGAGATGGCTGCCAAAAACCGCAATCCGCAAGTCCCTCAAAAAATAATTTTCCTTTTTCTTTCCCTTGTGGGGAAAGTCCCGAAGGGGAAAGGGGTTTGGAGAGGGATTTAGGGAGAGGTGCTTACACCCAAACCATCGAATATCTCTACGCCCGACTGCCTGTTTTTCAGCACATTGGTGGTAAAGCATACAAGCCCGGATTAGACAACACGATTAAGTTATTGAACGCGCTCAAAAATCCGCAAAACCTGTATAAAACCATTCACATTGCTGGAACGAACGGCAAAGGCTCAGTTTCGCATATTCTCGCAGCGGTTTTGCAGGAAGCCGGTTACAAGGTTGGTTTATATACTTCGCCTCATTTGGTCGATTTTGGCGAGCGCATACGCGTGAACGGCGAAAAAATTGCGCAAAACTATGTGGTTGATTTTGTTGAGGCTCAAAAACCGCTGTTCGACGAGGTGCAACCTTCGTTTTTTGAGGCGACGATGGCGATGGCATTTGCCTATTTTGCCGACGAGAAAGTGGATGTTGCCGTTATCGAAACCGGAATGGGCGGTCGGCTTGACAGCACGAATATTCT
>Ga0209737_10003023_pt1 | contig 11740 bp, 7 predicted proteins | sample TergutCu122P3_FD_187284 | JGI IMG/M metagenome (GOLD analysis project Ga0209737, IMG submission 187284) | Cubitermes ugandensis P3 segment gut microbial communities from Kakamega Forest, Kenya - Cu122 P3 (SPAdes) (version 2) | ecosystem: Host-associated > Arthropoda: Insects > Digestive system >...
GTTCATGCGCTAAGGACGACATTTTATAGCACATCACAATCGCAGGTAGTTAATTCGAGTTAGGGTGCGGAGCGTATAAACACAATGTCTACGGAAGAACACATCTAATCCTTGCCGCGGGATTCAAGGGAAAAAATATACAGCAATGGGAATTAATTTTTAAAGTACACGGAAAGCAGCGACGCTCAAATTAAAGGGAAAGAAGATATTCAAATTTCAGTACTAAGCTTAGTTTCTACAACTGTTATGACGTATCATTATTGTAACTACCTGTAGGCGCTGCTGCGTCACACGGTTTCTCCTGGCAGGCATCATCAACATAGCAGCCATCCGTGAATAAACCAATCCGTTAGGGTCAAAGTGTAAATGAATCATTGTTCAGTCTGACACTGTCGACCGGCTAGAGTTTCAAGATTCCATCTCGGGTTTTCCACCCGAACACTCCTGAATATACTGTATGTTTCGTTTTCCCGACAGGATGCGGACTGCGTCACAGCTAGCACGGACAACTACAAAGGGAGCTTAACGTACGTCAATTACACTTACCGGATAAGGTTTCAAACCCATAACGTCTGATTTCATTTATTATCTTCGTCCGTGATCATACAGTTTAATAAATGTGATAAATCTCTAGAAATTAAAAAGGAGACCTGTTTTAAGGTTTCCTATTACTCGGCTCAGAGATCTAATAAATGTCTCCGAGAAGCTATTTATTACTGTGGAAAAATGAGCAGCGTCTACTGCGAACGATTCACGGAGAGCCGGAAAATATATTTCCACGGAAGTCAAATGATTGAAGTAGGTTATGTGTTATCTAACATCACTCTATGTTTAATTGAATGAATATTCTCTTTGAAATTGTCAAATAAAGCTCTGTATTCTTCAAACTAGTCTTAATAACAAAAAAAAAGCAAATGAAAGCTTATTTACTTGCTGGAAATTATAAAACAGTTGAAGAATGGTGAATTTGTAGAAACCAAGACAGTACTGCTTTAAATTTTAACGGATTGTTAAAACATTACAGCTCAATGGCTACGAGTGTTGCTTCGGAGCCAGAAATTCTTAGAATTATCGCCTACAGACCAATTTTCACATAACTTCTGTGTAAGAAGTGAGCTCCTAATTCAGAGACGGCAAACTCCGTCTCCACTGTAAAGTTCAGTCGCTTTATAATATTTATGGAGATAATCGATATGTATTACGAAAATAATTAAAAGCACTAAAACAGGCTGTGTGAGAAAAATGAGTAATTTTTAATTGCTACAGTATCTGACACTAGGAATTAAACGGTCAAATTTCAGCACATACTAATCTGGCAGGAAATATGCTGTACTTACGAGATTCGTCACCTTGTTCACAAAAATCTAACATTTATCCTTCTCCCGAAAAGGATTAAGACAGTAAATATGTACATATAATTCTTTAAACTAATATAAATAGTTGATATGAGGAGAGAAACCAACTCGATGCTACGCAATAGTTTATTGAACTTATGATTCGCTCAGCATGTTTCGGGCACCATTATGTCCATCATTAGGAGCTGGAGACTATACTGATATTCACAGCGTGTGGCACATAACTTTGGTTATGGCTGGTTGTAGGTGTGGTGTGTGGCTGTAGATTATGCGTACGGTTTGAGGGATGTTGCTTGACTTCGAACAACATAACCAAAGTTATGTGCCACATGCCTTGAATATCTGTATAGTCTCCAGCTTCTGATGATGGACATAATGGTGCCCGAAACATGCTGAGCGAATCATAAGTTCAATAAACTATTGTGTAGCATCTAGTTGGTCTCTCTCCTCATATCATCGATGATGCACGGACAAACACACATCAGGTTTAATATAAATGGTGTATGAATGTGGTTAGTATTATCGAATAGAAAATATACACTTATTCTGTGCTTGCAAATGTATTTATTTCTCTGTTAAAATTACACAGACGAAATATCTCGGAAGGGAAATATCGGGCATTCACTTCTCTTTTTTTTCGTGAGCATGCAGTGATATTTCTTTGCCTCTACAAGTTTGTCTTAAGAGATTCATTTATAAATGTGTCACAAATGGCTGTACATAAACGAAGAAATGAAACTCCAGCCAACAACGTATTTTAACAAGATCAAAGAATTAAGAAATGTAAATACATTTTTATATAAATAAAATACAAATGAGGAAACGGAATGTAAGAAATGGTGTAAGGTTAAGAGGAAATGAGAGCCGAAGAATGATAAATTATTGTATAGAAAAACTTAAATGAGATTACGGTCTGTCAAAAATATTAAATAAAATAAATAAATGTTATTCATTATTAATAAAAATAAAGGATTGTTATAGCAAAGCCCTGGCGTTACCATTTGCATCCATAGCAATACACGTGACACTCAACCAAAAAAAATAAACTCGCTTAATTAATAACGGTGTTACAGAACTGTCGTTTTAAATTCTTTACAGGCTTAATGTTTTTCTGACCGTGCATCATGAATTGACTATATATTGATTACCAACTTGATGCACCAATTATTATTTATTCATAAAATAATATTCTCCTCTACATATTTCGAGCCTCAATTGCTCATCTTCAGGAGGATACAGTTGTACACGTGCAGCATATGGTACTGTCACAGTTCCTGTTGGCCTGTCGGTACACAGCTTAAGATGTGTACTGACAGGCGAACAGGAAATCTCATAGAGAGTGACAGTACCATATGCTGCACGTGTACAACTGTATCCTCCTGAAGATGAACACTTGAGGCTCGAAATATGTAGAGGAGAATAGTATTTTATGAATAAATAATAATTGGTGCATCAAGTTGGTAATCAATGTATAGTCTTTACAGGCGTTTAGAAAAACGCCCGCCTATTATTCTGAGAACAAAATAAAACGCATAAATGCAACCGGTAAACGACACGGAGAACTATAAATGTCAAAGCCGATATTATTTGTCATTAGGTTATCTCTTTGCCCGATGATTTTCAATAAAATGTTTACCTAATTTTCCCCTTTTCCTACAGGTCCTAACCATTTCGCTTCCTTCAGTTTATTCGAATAATAATATTAGAACAAAAAACATAATTTACCTCAACAAGTACTACGTACTTTGATCCAGTTAATATTAACTTCTCTTTCTTACTTTCATATATTGTCGTAGTATTTCGCTCTTTAACGGTCTCAATTTGTGTTAGGAAACGTTAAGATCATAGGGCTGATTATCAGATATTATTAGAGCGATAAAATCACAGACAGTGAGTCGCACGAGAGACATGTGAAAATCTGAGAAATAAATACAAATATTTTGCCGGAAACCCTGAACAAGAAGAGAGAGTTTGAGGATCTTACAAAACTGTCTAATACTAAACTTGTAAAGAAAGCTAATGTGAAGCTACAGAGTGTCTTTATTTCGCTGAGAGTACGATCCATTGATGGGACTCTGTGAAATGGGTACTGAGTCTTCGGGTTACACAGAAGGAGGGGAATTTATTGACTAACCGGGCGCCAATTAGCTTCTCAAGAATAACCCCTTTCCATATAATTACAATTCCAATAAATTATACATTAAACAATTTGAAGCTGAAATTGCGCATATTTTATAGCACAGATTTACAAGGATTTCATATGAAATTTCTTTTGCAGCCAAATGACTTTACTGGAGTAAAAATAAACTGAAAGAACTTTGTCACACAAGATCTTAATTATCCGTAATTCCAAACGGGTTGTTTTAAGCTTGGGTTTATCCATGTCGCTATTATTACTTTTTGTGAAGCAACTATACCATTTTGGAATCTGTCACGGTATTTATCTTGTTGTCTCGCCAGTACAAGCTATCACAATAACAAAAAAGAAAACTCGGTTTGTCCAGCGTGAACATTTTATTATTTATGTGTTATTATTATTATAGGTATTCAACCCTTGGGCCGGTTTGGGCAGAGACCAGAGCTCAGTCAGTAGACTGGTATAGCTCTGGTACGCTGCGTACTGGGCAAGTTCTTAGGGGTGCAAGTCATAAAATTCTGCGATCAATGTTTAGAAATGATGTGCAGAATTATTTACAAACAGCTCTAGGACGCGATAATTCCAATGAGAAGGCAATATTCGACTCAGTGTCGTAGTGGGTTTTGTAAATTCTTATTTTCAAAATTAGGCTGGCGGCATTTTCAACTACAAACAGCAGAGAAAGGTTGAGTCATGACGACTAAGTCCGAGGGTTGCAGGGCGATAATTTTTGGTTCCTGTAAACGAAAACTAATTTGATTATCATGTAATCTGTACTTGGTTCGGGTATAAATTTCTCGACACCTAGTCAGCTTTAATCAGTACTTTAAACGATAATTTAGTTGGCATGTGAGTGATTGCGAAGTGCCGTTTAGACGTCGCTAATAACGTTACGGATAGCAATCAGGTGCGATTTGTACCGCGAGATAATACATGCAACCTTTATTAAGGCTAAGAACATGTGAAAACGTTATTAAATTTGATACTTTACTGCTAGTCAAAATAATTAAATTTAGGTTGTTCATACCGTGCCTATTCTTACCATTAATACATCAGCCAACAAACACGCTTAACAAAATAAAATTTATGATCGTCCGTATGGAACAACTTGGCTTCCAGTGGAACTCTATTCATGAAATTTTATATTTGATTTTTTTTTTCGAAAATCTGTCGAGGAATTCAAGTTCAATAAAAGTCTGACGAGAATAACGGGTACTTTATATGAGGACCTATGTAAATATATGACAGTATCTCGTCGAATGTTTTAGGAAAGATAAATATTTCAGACAATAGGTGTAGAGAAAATGAAAACGCGTTTTATGTTCCATAATTTGTTCCTGAAAACGGTGCCGTTTATGAGATAATGAGGAGAAATATGGTAGAGACAAGCAGGCCACTGAGGACAAAACAATACGGTGCATGTGCTTTGCAGATGGGTGATTTAGGCTAAAGACACAGACATATTATGTAATAATTATCACTTTTCCATGGCAACAATGGTTACGCGAACGCGCCTCAGTGTTACGTTATACGTACACTGTCTGTCGTGTTGTTCCAAATTTTATAAACGCTCAAGTGGTTAAAATCTGAGACCCCAATGACATATACATGTGGGCCTAGAATCTTACATTCGTAAACCCTGCACTCTGCTGCACAGTGTCTCTGTGTGTTCTCTACCCTCCTCAAACAGCGTTTATTTCAACACTAAACATTAAGAGATAATCTGTTATGTGGACAGTGGCTGTGTTCTCTTTGCGGTAGGAATTGAACTTCTATGCCTTATTGTAAGTTGGTCTACAAGTGGTTCATAAATTCTTGGCTGTGGTGGAAGTTGTTCCGACGTGCTGGCCGAAGCTTATCGCGGCGGGTTTGTCCCAAATCAGCTGATAAGAGTCTTTCTTCCACATAGTTTTAAGAAGTATTTAAATATATTTATTTATCATTTGCTTCTTTTCCGCCGAACGTTAGAAGGTCTATAATTACAAACGTGGACTAAAGCGGTATTTGAGTATTTGGAGTTTGTTTAGTTGCACCAAGAGACACAGTAATTTAGATCGGGGTTTTTCGAGTGCAGGTCTGTGTGGTAAATGTGGCTCCTTAATACTGACAAGAAAATTCTGTTCTCCAATAAAGGAACATTGAGGAAATTATCTTATGTATGACAGGCTCAGCTGATCTGGGTTTGTGTAAAAAATATAAAAAAATTAATAAAGCGACCAACGAAATAGAGACAATTTTTGCAGTTTGTAATATGCAAGGCAGGCTCTGCATTTCCAAGATCCAGCGTACAACTACAAAAATAAAATCAATTCACCGTTTGTAATAGTTGTAACAAGTGTATGTTTCATGTTCAGAGGCTTAAGAATACTTGCTTGGTTCATCGTTATTTCTTGACTTGGAGAAGGATGCTAATGGAGTGAGATGATGACGATGATGATGATGATGATGATGATGATGATGATGATGATGATGTATTCTTGGATGGATTGGAGAATAAACCCGGAGTGATGTCCTCATTTAGCTGCAGGTCACTCGGAACTGGAGTGGAAGAGCTTTGTTCTATTGGATGATAAATGGTACAGCTTAGACAGAATGCTATTTTTGAGATAACATTTGGTTTGTGTTGATAGATTCAATTATATTTCAGATTTTAGAATAATTTTTTAGAGTGGCAGTTTGCATTTATGCTTCCAAGCCATAGTTTCAGCCTATTTTATATGATTTTTGGTTGTAAACCAATTCTCCTAGGTACTGTCTAGGTGAAAACAATGTATAATATAAATAATTTAATTGGTATTGTTACAACACAAAGAAAAGTGTGTTTTAACAGATACACTGCTCGAAATTTTAAAATTTTCGCCTGGTCGTATCTGCCGAACTTCAAGCGACTTTATAACGCGAAACTACATCTTCCACTTCAGAAAATATGCAGGTTTAACGATTAATTTAACCAAACCGTTATGGTGAATTATTACGTAACATTAAGTTCTGAATCTGCAGACACCAAAGAAAGTATAGCTAACACAGAGAGATAATATTATATTCGCTCTGCATTGTAGAATATTCAGCCCCTTTATTCATCTAGATGTAGCGATACGTCAGGCCTTATTGCCTGACAAATACATAAGATTATTGAAACGTTCATTGAAGGTCACAAATCATAACAGCCCTTATTGCAAACAAAGTAAGGGTATGTATGATTTGTTCTCTTTTTTGGTGTAGCCAGAATTAGCTTGAGGGATTGAAGAAGCCTTACTACCCGCCTGACTTGGATAGACAATTTTACCCCATATAAGACACTTATTTGGCGAAACTCTTTCAGTTACACGTTGTTCAGTGGTGTTAAGTAAGATGTAAGAAAAGTGGTAAAATATTCATGGATTTGGAAGGAAATATATAAAATTTATTTTACGTTAATATCATCACTTCACATGGAGCATAAAGTCACGAGAATTCTCCATCAGGACATCAATAAATGACGGAAATCCGAACTAAACACGAACCTCCCGAATACACGTCAACGTGTTTACAGTTCCATTAGCTCACCTGGTGACGGCGCGTATGTACGAATAGTAACACATGTGACGACCAACACCTGACATCGTTGCAAGGATTGGCCAGTGTCAGAAATGCGAATGCACAACGTCCATTTCAGGCTGTGGCCAAGCAAAGGTAGCACTAAGCACGGAGTCTTGGCCAATGCCGAAAGAAGACGAAAATATCGCATAAAGCGAATTACTTTTAACAAATAACAAATATGTAATTGGCATGTTGGAAGAGGAGAAATGTACAGACGGGAAACCTGACACTAAATGTCCACTTGGAAAACCTTGGCGTAGATGGAAAGAAAATATTAAACTTTATCTTCTAAAAAGTAGGATATGTTGCGTTAACTGCATTTTTCTCGCTCAGCATAGGAGCAAGGAGACGTGTCTTGTGAATATAATCATGGGCCTTCGAGTTCCTAAAAATGAGGGGAATTTTTTTCCTAACTGAAGACACATTAAATTCTTAAGTAGAGCTCTAATTCATTTGGTTAGTTGGTTATGTAACTGGTCACTTAAGAAATTGTGGTTAAATTTCCTGAAATGCAGGGTGCTTGTTAGAGTCAGACGAAGTGCTGAGGTACATCGAACTGCAGAATGTATTCTGAGATTTACGCTTACAGAAATTGGTGCTGTGCTTTTCAATACAGAGGCACCGGGCATAGAGGTTTGCTACACTGAATGAAAGACTCCACGCTATAGTTCTTAAGGATTTCGTCTTCTCCATCTCCCTACGAATTTCATAATTAACAAAAGACGTAATTTCAAGGATTTAGTGCCGTTTATTTAAGAGAAACTTGGACGTCGGCAGGACTATATTTATTCGTAACCCATAAGCAATAAGTGAGCTCTATTCATAAACGCGAGACATCTGCAACGAAACAAACCTCGCTTGTAGGTATAACACTGTCAATTCCAGTGCTATTGTTTTAGAAGCATAACCCAATGTTCATTCAATCGCATTGGCAACAGTTACAATAAATGGAGTATTAGGACAAGGGAGTGATCACTAACCCCCAAACCATTACTGAACCTCGTATAATAACTCCAGACGTACTCACAACCTGATTAAATTCCAATATACAGTATTGTCCACATTCCCTCTATAGTAGATTGCTGATAGCCTGATAGAATGAGGCATAACGACGTTACGGCGGTCAATATTCAAAGCCAAACGTTGCAATAAACATTAAAAGGTGTGCTTTGATTATTGTAAATTATTGATCGGAGTTGACTATTACGATGACTACTTTACACAATAAACATAGTTTTGATTACAGTATACATTACATTGTTACCGCATGCGAAATTGATTGAAGGTAAACAGGTGTCCATTACAATTAGATGTTGAACTCTACTCAGAACATGGGATATGTGGCTGATATTGTGCAAAGTGCATATATCTATACGGCCATTAATATCGGCCCTATGACACATCTGACTCATTGTCAACATGCAGATGGGACAGACTTGAGCACGAGATTCAGGCTCAGAGCAGTGGCGTGCTCTTGTGAACAAGGTAATAAATATTCAAGATATTAACCAACAAAATGCGCTCAGTAAAACAAAATAAACCACAAATCTCAAAACGCTCTTCAAGTTAAGTGCCAACTCCTACATGTTTCGGCACCAAGGTGCAATCCTCAGGGGTTTAACAACAACAACAAAGGATCTTGGGAAGAGTAGTTAAGGCACACACAAACTAAAGATCTAGAGTAGCAGAAGCGATAAACATTATGGAAATACCTTTAGGGTCTTAATCTGAAAATACGATAGACACGTAAGAGAATATTTGAAGCAAAAAAGAACAAATACAATTTATTAGCAATCCAATCCACACAACATCCGAACAGTAGCCTTTCGTTTATTATTATTATTATTTTCTTACGATATGTTTCGGTCGTTCCATTCGACCATCATCAGGTAGAGGGTACAAGTACATAAATGTAAAATAGTTACGTGGATTGGGTTGCTAATGATTAACCACCACAATGGGATTATGTTGACAACACTAAAATTTAATTTAATTTTCAAATTTGGGGAGAAATATCACACTGATATGCTGGTATTATTTAGTTATTTACGTATCACAATCTCAAGATTTTCAGAATGTTGAATTCAATACCATTAACACTTTGAGAATAAAATTAATCTACATTAAACATGCACATAACGATTCATTTCGTATATCACAGAGAAAAGAGTATGGGTTCATTTATAATAACCAATCCGTGAATTCTGTGTGGAGGAATAATTGATCATTATTTTGGGAATCACATGAAACCAACAAATACATTGTGTGGACAAAATGCAGAATCTCAGATGTTGAATTTTGTGGTGTATACAATTACCACTACACTTGTAAAGGTAAATTTGAACAGCACAAAATGATGTCGATCCTGAGGCCGCTTCACTCTCTTCCCAAATTCACTGAACCCATCTTAATATTATCCTGAATTTTATTTTTGATTTCTTCATCCTTTCAGTTTAAGACTACAAAGGCTGACGTCATACACCAGTTCTGTTCCCACCTAGACCTTCTTCTCCGTAGGACCTATGTGACCAATCCATTGTAACTTTCGTAGTTTTAGGACTTTACCACGTGACCGTGTTAACTAGGTTTTTAGTATTTCTTCACTCAACAGTTTTACTTTTCTCTAACAGTTTCAATTCATGCTTTCCCCAAAAAACACCACGTTTCACAATTATATAAGGAAGCCCCACAGATTTGTTAATGGCTTGTTATCTATACTTTAGAATTTCGGAAAGTACACGACATGAGCTCCTTCACAAAATAGTGCACGATTTTTTTTGCAGATTCTGTTTTCGTGAAAAGCTCATATCAGTTACTTTCACGAAATATATTTCGCGTTAAAACAATTATTTCTATTACTTCTCAGTAGGGAATTTTTAATGTTGCTAAAAATAAAGATTACAAACTTTAAGAGAGTATTCTTAATGGTCCTTATATGTGAACCGGAAGTAGGGGTGTGACACCTTCCATCTGCCTTAGGAGAAAGATCAAAGGCGGGCTGTTTTAAATGTGACTGTGAACATGGGAAATTATATGATCATTTGAGAGAGTATTAGATTCTCAAGAGGGAGGCTGTTCTATGGAGTTTGTTAAGTGCCCCTGCTGTCTTCTCATTAATACTATTAGTAAACTTACATAAATTTCCAGGTATACTCGGTAAGGACTATTCAAGTAATTTGCACCACGTAATTATGTAGTTACAAAATTACACGGTGCCCAAATCCAGATGACTACAATCTGAATATTGAAGTACTGAATTCGCTAAGTGCAGATACAGTATTTGTCTACATATTACGGAATATTAAATTGAAGAAAAAAATATTATTGTGGTTTCAACCCTTGACGTACAAATGAATTAATATTATTGCGTAACATCTGTTGTCTGCAGGGCGATGAAAATTGTTATATCATGCCTTTCGGTGGGTGGGGAAAGGCGTTTCGAGTAAACCTGCAGTATGTGACCAAGAAACGTTGGTAATCATTTAGCGGACTGTAAACTCTCACAGCCAAAGAGACCAAAATAGGAAGATCGTTAGTTAATAATATTTTCTTATACGTTTCTGAGGAAGGAGACAGTGTACCGCCGAAACAATTCACTCGTCTACTAGAATACAGCGAGTTAATATGTATGTTGCTTCTGACATGAGGGTAATCACTTCTAAAACTTCCACACTTTTATGACTTTACTAAAACATTTTGCATGTCTTGAATACGTTATGTTAGACACACTCAAAACTAATACTAATAAAGCTTTTATCGTCCAAACCTTATGAGAAAAGTTTAGTTTTATGGTCTCAACAGAATTTGGTCTTTCAAGGGCAATTGTTGCTTAAAAACTTCCGTCCGGAATGACTTGTTAGTAGACCCAATCACGCGATCACTCCATTATCAGTGATTCAGCGTTCTGCCTTTACACTCTCCTTACCCTGAAACACTTCTGTCCCTTTGGCAAAGAAAACAGAAACATACGTTCCTTATGACAGCCAATCGAGTCGCATTTATTTTGTTTTAGATGGTTAATTTTATTTTATCTGGATCTTCTACTGTCAGTGCTTTCAATAATGCAGTTTATAGTTTCTATCTCAAATCCTTTAGACAAAAAGAGAATATTTCTTTTTCTGTCTATTTTATGCTCTATTACAGTTTCTGTTGTTATATATTAAGAATTATTCGTTATGAAATTCAGGAAGATGACTAGAGGATTTCTCTTCTTTGACATTCTTACAATAGGAACATACTGAAAGTTCAGACATGTGTGTTTAAGTTTCTTTTTTGTTACTCGTCTGAGAGAATGAAAGGCCCTGCAAAGCTATGCTACGTAATTGCACATCCTTAGTTCTGTATCTGATTGAAATCTCTGGCGTTAATCCAGCATATCCAAATATTATCGCAAGGTATGGTTAGGATGTTTAGCCCTAATCTAGGAGAAGAGCAGCAGGCAAATCTGACAGACTCACTTTATAATGGTGAGTAAAGTAATGAGGGTTTATTGCGGATTTGGTGTCTCTTAGTCTCTTTTGTGGCACGCATAAATTGGTATCTTTCACTACGTGCAGGGTATTTATACAAAATACAGGGTTATTCATAAGTCCCTCCGGAACTTCCGAACTCGACTGCGCAACAACCAAGAAAGACACGGCAGAAAGGAACATATCAATAGGTAGAGAAT
>Ga0209737_10003024_pt1 | contig 11739 bp, 14 predicted proteins | sample TergutCu122P3_FD_187284 | JGI IMG/M metagenome (GOLD analysis project Ga0209737, IMG submission 187284) | Cubitermes ugandensis P3 segment gut microbial communities from Kakamega Forest, Kenya - Cu122 P3 (SPAdes) (version 2) | ecosystem: Host-associated > Arthropoda: Insects > Digestive system...
CGCCGGCTTGTCTTTTCAGGAGACATCAGCGACATCAGTGGAGATGCAGCTCAATGAGCGCAAAAAAACGATCACCGAAGGTATCTGCTATCTCTTCGGCGTGTCTCAGGCGGTGCTTGGAGGTAACCCTTCGGATGATGAGTACGCCGCCGCGGTGAAAATAGCGGTATTGCCGGTATTGGCCAGCATCGAGTCCGCGCTTAACCGTGATCTTCTTCTGGAGGATGAGAAGTCCGCGTATTTCTTCGCCTTTGATACCAAGGAGCTCCTGAGAGGCTCTATAGAGAAGCGGTACAAGGCGTATAAAGACGCCATTGACTCAAATGTCATGCAGATTGATGAAGCCCGGGATATGGAAAACCTGCCGCCTCTGGGAATGACCTTTGTAAAGCTTGGGTTGCAGGATGTCCTGTATGACCCGATGACAAAAGAGTTCTTTGTGCCAAACACAGGGCTGGCGGGGGGCTTCGGCGGCATGTCCATAGACGGCTTGCGGGCTTTGATTGGTGAAACCCGGGCGGATGTGGACTACATTCAACTGCCAAACGGAAAGATGAATGGCAGTCGGTCTAAAAAAAGTGCTGAGCCCCAAAAAACCTTATCAGAGCTTATGGGTGAGGAATTCACTGGTGTAAAAGGTAAAGAGGCAATCGAAAAGCTTATACAAGAAAAACGCGGGCATGTAAAAGGCGCGTTCTATCACCCGGAAATTGGCGAAATAGACTTAATGTGGGGTAGCGTAGAAGAAAGAGTAGGACTAGCGCATATAATTTCTGAGCGTAATAGTCGAAAGGCGAATGTACCCAGATTTCTCGCGGAAATGCCATACGCTATAGAACATGGCACAGTTGGGGAAAACAGTAACTATCCTGAAACGCGTGAAAACATTTATTACCAAGACAAAGTGTTCATTATCGCATATGAGTTGAGAGGCTCAGAAACAAGAACGGTGTTAACGGCTTTCCAGACATAAAAAAGAATCAATGTAATCGGGAGGTTTTGGCACTAACCCGATTCTTGGCTGACAGACCACTTCCTCAGCCGACATTGAATCTCTGTTTTAATTATATCACTGCAAACAAATTTTATAAACTATTTTTTAGCGGAAGCGGTTCCCCATACGAAAAGAAGGCAACTCTATATTCAAAGCGCATACAAAAACAGAACCGACTAAGGCGCCAGATAGTCTTATCAGACTTTCCGCAGACGTCCGAAACGCTCCTTTAAGGTTCTGCTCTTAACACAATTATATCATAACGAGGCGAAAAGGTTATGTATCCTTTGACGGCATATTAAGCGGTCAAATACAAAAGCCGCCACACCTAAGACTTTTACAGATATCTGTAACCTTCAGGATAATGGCAGCTTTCTCAGTTATTATACCAGATCCACGAAACAAACAAACAACATTCTTTTGAGGAGGTGACATATGAAAGTTGAGGTAAGGTCAGACTGCGTGTTGCTGGACGGCTATGTAAACGCCGTGGGGCGCGACAGTAGGCCGATTCCTGATCGGCGCGGCGCTTTTGTGGAACAAGTCGAGCCTGGAGCGTTTGGAAGGGCGCTTGGCAGGGGGAGAAAAGTAGACCTGAAAGTAAACCATGAGAGGGTACTTGGCAGTAATACAGACGGAGCGCTTGAGCTGTATGAGGACAATATCGGGCTTCGGGCTAAAGCGAAGGTGACAGACGCCGCGATAATCGAAAAAGCGCGTAAAAAGCAGCTCCGGGGATGGTCGTTTGGTTTCGCTAAGCCGGTTGACGTATGGGAGGAGCGGACAGACGCCCTACCGAGACGTTACCTGAAGGACTTTATTCTAAACGAGGTTACGATTGTCGATGACACGAAACTCCCAGCTTACGTGGCGACATCAATCGAGACTCGCGAGGATGAAACGGAGCTTATCGAGCACAGAATATCAGATGACACTCCGGAGTATGATATCGAGCCGGAAAACCCGGAGCGGGACGATGACAATCCCACTGAGCCGGACGCGAGGACATCAATGGCGAGCTTACGGGCTCGAAGGTTGAAATTAGCTTAAACAAAAAACACAGGAGGAGAAGAAAATGAACCTGAAACAACTTATTGAGAAAAGAAACGCCCTCATGGACGAGATGGACGCGTTATTGCGGTCTTGTGTGAACGGCGAGGAAACCAGGACGCTTACGGACGAGGAGTCAGGAAAGTTTGACCAGCTGGAGGCTGAGATAAGGAGTCTGGATACCTCCATAGCGGCTATCAAGGCGCGCAACAAACTGAATCAGGAGAAGCCGGATGACCAGCCTGGGGTAGGCGAGGAGCAGCGCGCGTTGGACGAGCAAAACTTCTTATCGTTTGTCAGAGGCGAGACCCGCGCTTTGGATATCGCGCAAAATGGCGGGATCATCCCGGCGCATATCGCCAACAAAATCATCGAGACGGTAAGGGAGCTCTCGCCTATACTTTCGCTCTCTACCGTGTATAACGTGGGCGGGGATCTTATATTCCCGGTCTATGACGAGACAACCTCGTCTATCGGGGCTTCCTTTGTCGAGGATATGCAGGAGCTCACTGAAGGCACCGGTAAGTTCACGACCGTGAAGCTTGAGAACTTCATTGTCGGCACACTGGCTAAGATATCAAAATCACTGATGAACCGTACGGACTTTGATTTACTCAGCTTTGTGATTCGCAAAGTCGCCCAAGCCATCGCCGAGTTCCTTGAGAAGCATCTGATTCAGGGCGCCACCGGGAAAAACGTCGGTATTCTCAGCGCTACTCAGACAGTGACAGCGCCTTCCGCTACCGCTCTGACCGCGGATGACCTTATTGACCTTCAGATGTCCGTTGTCATGCACTATCAGCGAAACGCGTGCTGGATCATGCACAAGAACATCCTCAAGGTGATCAGGAAGCTCAAAGACAGCACTGGCGAGTATCTACTCAACAAGGATATTACGACACCGTTTGGGTGGAGTATCCTTGGCAAACCCGTGTACATCACGGAGAGTATGCCCTCAGCGATAGCCACTGGCGCGAAGGTTGTGGCTTATGGCGACATGACAGGGCTGTATGTTAAATTCGCGCAAAACATCGAGTTGCAGGTACTGCTTGAGAAGTACGCCACTCAGCACGCCATCGGCGTTGTTGGCTATGTGGAGTTTGACAGTAAGATAGTCGAGCCGCAGAAGATATCGTTGTTGAAAATGGCGTAAAAGGGTTAATAAATCATGATTTGGAGGGGACGAAATGAGGATAAAAGCGTTAAAGAATTTCTCAGGCATGGTATGCATGTCCATGGGCGAGGTACGTGACGTCAGGGATGATATCGCGAATGATCTGATAGGAGCGGAGTACGCCGAGGCTGTCGAACGGGATCCTGCCAAAGCGCCGGATCCAGATCCACCGGCAGACCCACCAGTGGCGCCGGACTCAGATCCGAACAAAGCTCCGGAGTCGGAGCCGAATTCTGCGCCAGAAACAAGCAAAGCGAAGACTCCGAAGAAATAAACGCGGGCGAGTAAGGAGAAGGCGATGAAGCTCAGTGAGGTGACTGAAAAAGATATAGCGGCGTGGTGCCATGTGGCTGAGGATGACCCTCGCCTGCCTATCGCGTGGGCTGCCGCCTCTATGGCGGTGCGAAGCCATACAGGGCTAAGCGAGGCGAAGGCTGATGAGTATCCCGGGCTCACCGTAGCGGCGCTTATCATAGCCGCTGACACGCTGTACAACACACTGATGCATGTCGATAATGACAAGTTGAATCAGGTTGTCGGGAGTTTTCTAAGCTTGCATGACCGCAATCTGCTTCCCGGTGAGGCGAAGGCATGAACGCGGGGGATTTCAGATGGCAGGTCGACATACTCGCTTTCACTGAGGTTGAGGACGGCCAGTACGCCTGGACGCCTGTTGACCGTGTATGGGCTAAGATGGAGCGTCAAAGCCGGGTCGCTGTTTACGCGAAATACGGTGTCTCCGCGGATTCCATAAAGTTCACGATCCACAGCCGACCAGGTCTGTCGCTTCACAACGCTCTCAGATTTGTGTCATCGGATAATGAGCATTGCTTTTTGACCGGGATAGATCCCTCTATCCCCGGTTTCCTCACTCTGACCGTGGCCTTGACCGCGGTACGCGGGTGCGTGGTAGAGCGTACCAAGACGACCCGGGGGGCGCTTAACCGGCCGGAAGTGTCAAAGCTGCCGCCGCTAATCTTTCCGGGCATCGTGACGGAAAAATGGATCCGGCAGGAACAGTCAGAGCCTATGTCCTACTCAGAAACCCGGTACATCCTTGTCACGCCGAAAAACATCAATATTGACGCGGGGGAATTGGTCAAAATTGATGGTCACGATTACGAGGTTGTTATTCCACACACGCTTGATCAGCATAAAAACGAGTATGAGATATCGCGAAGGAGTGACAACTGATGACGGGCATCGATTTATCCGGGCTTGACGCGCTTGACGGACGGTTTAAAAAAGCGCTTCAGGAGAGGCCAACTCTACGGAGACATATGCATGAGGAAGTCAGCGCGGCGATTCAAGAGGAATTGCGTCAATCTATTGGGCGCTCAGGCATAATCGAGCGAGACAGAAAGCTTAGAGGTTGGCAAGCTCGTTACGTTGGCTCTCGTGGTGGGTACGCCGCTGTCAGACCCATAGGGCAAGCAGATGGCGGAGGGACGGGATCAAACAGCGCTGGCGCTATAACTAATTACCTAGAGAGCGGGCATAAGGTTAGACCCTCAAAGGCGTCAGCCACGGCAGGGCGAAAACTCAGGAAAAGCCGGGCGCGTCAACAGCATGTGAGTGGATATGGCTTCTATGCGGAAACGCGTAATCACGCTCAGAGGATAGCGCTTGACGCGGCGAACAGCTACGCGGACGCTTTCGCGGAAAGACTGGGTGATTAGATGCTCCCTATGAACATAGTAATGGACGCGATAAATCAACTGATCGCGGAAAAATTCCCAACTGACACGGTGTATGTAAACCTGATACCAAGGGATTTCAAACGCCCGTCAACTCTTATAGAGCTTGATACTTGGGATCCACGGCCAGCGGGGAAATCATTGTTAGATGTGACCGCGGCATTCGCCCTCACTTGCTATATGGATGTTGACGGGCACTACAACACAGACACGCAGCGGCTCATTCAAAGACAATACGAGGTAATGGACCTCTTCGCTAAAGGTTATATGAAAGTCACTGACAGAAACCTTGAGGTAGTCGCGGCGCCTGGAGGAATGAGCTTTGCTGATTGTTTTATTGATTTACGGTTTAATTATTTCGATGATCGCCCGGATGTGGCCGAGGTTCCGCCACTGATGGAAACGATCGAGGCAAATATGACAATGGAGGAATGAAGATATGGGATTACCAAACATTGAGGTAACATTTCAAGCGCTCGCTAATACCGCGATACAAAGACTTTCCCGCGGCGTTGTCGGGATAATCCTGAAAGACGAGAAAGCGAATGGCGCCTGTGAGCTCACGAGGGCGTCACAGATAAAGGATAAGCTGAAAGAATTGGGCGTTAATAATCAGGAGTATATCAGTATAGCGTTTCTTGGGTATGTAACGGCGCCAATGAAAGTCATCGCGTATGTGCTCCCAGTGACAGCTGCGGTCTTGACGGAAGCGCTCGATTACATGGCCACCAAGCCTATTGACTATCTAGTGGGGCCGCCTGACATCACGCCGACTCAGGCGGAAGAAATACAGGAATGGATTGATGGCCGAAGGGCGGCAAAGGCGACGCCCAAAGCTGTGCTGCCAAAATTGGCCGCGGATAATTACGCCATTGTCAATTTCACCACTGAGGATATTGTCGCCGGGGTTAAGAACTACACAACAGCGGGGTTTTGCTCACGTATCGCAGGCTTAATCGCTGGCACCCCCGTGACGATTTCCTGCACATACGCTCCGCTGCCGGAAGTCACGCGAGTTAAGGCTCTTGATAAAGAGGCTATGGACGACGCGGTTGACGCCGGGGAGTTCATCATCTTCAGCGATGGGGCGAAGGTGAAGGTCGGCAGGGCGGTAAACAGCTTCCAGAACGCCAAGGGGATCGCCACGCTAAACGACAGTTGGAAGAAAATCAAGATTGTCGAAGCCATGGACATGATGATGAGTGATATCAGCGCTACCGCGCAGGACACTTACATCGGGAAATACGCGAACAGCTACGACAACAAGTGTTTACTCATCACAGCTATAAGTAACTACTTCGCCGCGTTGGAGCGAGAGGGTGTATTAGCGGCGGGAAGAAGCTCTATCGAAATCGACATTGACGCTCAGGAGTCTTATCTGTTGTCAAAAGGCGTTGATATCGCGTCAATGTCAGAGCAGGATATCAAAGAGGCGAACACTGGATCCACTGTATTCCTGAGAGCCTCAGTGTCTATCCTTGACGCTATCGAGGATATTACGCTCAAAATCACCATATAGGAGGGCAATTAAATGGACAGCGCTAAAAGAGTAATAAGCGGCACATGGGGCGAGCTGTGGATGGACGGCGAGTATGTGGCTGAGTGCTATGGGTTGCAAGCGAAATACACGTATAACAAAGAGGACGTGGCGAGGTGCCGTCAAATGGCGGTGGACAGCAAGGTGATTTCGACAAAGGGAACAGGCTCTGTCACTATGCACAAGGTCAATTCACGGATGGCTTTGAAAATTGGGGATAAAATCCGCGATGGCAAGGATGTGCGCTTTACTATCGTGTCGAAGCTTGATGATCCTGACGCGTATGGAGCTGAGCGCGTGAGTTTGCTCAATGTGTCATATGATGATTTCACTCTGGCTGACTGGCAGGCGGCGTCAAAGGGCACAATATCGGCGCCGTTTACATTCACCGATCATAAGTATCTCGACACAATAGGAGTTCGGTAATGGATGTATTAGAGCTTTTGCTAAATGCGAACCCGACGAAGCTTCCTGAGAAAGATTATAAGATAAAACGGTTATCAAAAGAGCTTGACGCTGACGTGATTTTCAGGCTAAGAGCGCTGCCTTATTCGCGGGTAGCGGAGATCCGGCGGGTGGATGAGGATGACCGAGATCCGCACGTAGTGCTCGCCGGCGTGATATCTCCGGATCTGAGAAGCCCCGCGTTGATGGAGAAATATGGCGCGGCTACCCCAGTGGACACGCTTAAGTTAATGCTATTGCCGGGCGAGATAGACGATCTAGCTATACGCGTTCAACAGCTAAGCGGATATAAGTCCAATGTCACGGAAGAGGTTAAAAAAAACTCAGAGAAGACCCTGAGTTCCAACTGATTCAGTTTTTATTCAAGCGGCATGGGATACTTCCGGGAGCGTACTATAACCTTCCGGAAGGGGAAAAGGTAATGATCCGAGTTATGTTTGATGATTTCATGAGAGGAAGCGGCTGATGGCGAAAACGACAAGCATAGCGAAAACGACAAGCATAGCGATAAGCGCCAAGGATAACTTCTCGCCGGCTGTTACCTCCATGCGAAACACGACACAAGCTTTTCGCAAAGACATTGACATGGCGAGAGAGCGTCTGATCCAACTGAGCAATACTAAGCTTAACCTTGAGACAGCTATAAAAGACACCTCTGAAGCGATGCAGGGGCTAAAAAAAGATATGGAGTCCGGCACGATGAGTATGACCGACTTCATAAAAGCCGCTGAGCGCTTGGAAAGCGGCGAGTTTGACACTAAACCTCTTTCCGATGAGTTAAAGCGAGTGTCTCAAGAGGCGGGCAGGGCGGAAAAGGATCTCGCCAAACTGTATGACGCCCAGGCGAAGCTTGAGAACCGGGCTGGTAGTGGTGGGTTGCTGTCCGCCCTAGCTGGCGCCGGGGCGGCTTCCATGATCGGCAACGCCCTGAGCGGCGCCGCTGGCGCGTATGTCGGAAGCGCGTATGGGCGTGAGGCCAGTACATACTTCCAAAGCGCGTTATCAAGCGCCGGCATGGGAGCGGCGATAGGGACAGCCATAGCGCCTGGCATAGGCACAGCGGTTGGCGCGGTATTGGGCGGGGTTGTAGGCGCTTTTCAGTCGGAAACAAAGATATTTGAGCGAAAAGACGCCTCGTTCAAGGAGTATTACCAAGGTTTATACTCGGACGTGACTGGGGAACAGGCGCGTTCTTTAGCCGCGGGGACAGATATCGCAGGCGCGCGGGAGCGGGATCTCGTAGCGTTTGAGACTTTACTTAAAGGCGACGCGGAGGCCGCGCGCGAGTTCCAACAAACACTAATAGAGATAGGGCGCACGCCGCCACTGAGCTATAACCTGGTCTCGGATATATCCAGAGGAATGATCGCGCTTGGCAAATCCACGGATGAGGTTGAAGAGCGACTGAACAGTTTGTCAGACGCCGCTTACGCGCTCAACTGGTCGGACTCTGAAGTCGCTTCACTTGTCAGCTTAATGGACTCCGCGATTGAAATGGGTAAATTTGATTCAAGGACAGCGCGTTCATTGGTGAAGCAAGGAATCTGGGTTAAACAAGCGTTAACTGAGTCTTTCAGAGGCTTAGCGTCAGGCGACATGCTTACTGAGGAAGACATTGAGGTATTTCTCAAGAATCTTGGTGATAACGGCGCGTCCGTGGAAGAGGTTGTTGATTCAATCTATAAGTTCATGAGCCGTGAGTTTGAGGGCGCGGCGTTGAGCGCGTCAGAAACATATACTGGTTTGTTAGGAAAACTGGACTCATACAGAGCTGACATGGACGCCGCCATGGGTGAGGGGTTCATGGCGGAACGAAGCGCAGGTATGCGTGAGCAGGTCAATTGGATGAGCGGGGCGAGCGGCGAGATGCTGAAAGACGCCAACCGCATGATTGGCCAATGGCAAGCGTCCCTTGAGAACCAGCGAGAAGAGTTCCAGCGGGACGCCATGACGGCGGTAATGACAGGCGTGATTTCGGATGGTTTTGCGGATAGCGCCCAACGGGAGCGCCTGGAACAAATGTTCGCGCAGTATCAAGAGCTCGCCGCGTCAGACGCTGTTGACGCCGGCGCCGCCATGGGAGCGCTGCTCGCTGAAGCGCAGGCGATAGCGATTAATGAGTATAACGCCTCTGAGGGCGCTCAACTCCAGCTAAATACGCAAATAGACCTCGCTGAGCGGATAAGAGATAACGCGACGTTGAATGAGTTATATTATGACGCTGGTTATCGCTGGCAAGAGGCGATATCAGAAGGCATGATGGCTGCCGCGGGTGGGGCAGAAAGTAAAAGCTTCGCCCTTACCATGCCAACTTCTACTCACATCCCTTCTTCGTTTAGAGATTACGCCGACCCCGAGGGCTCTTGGTTTGGCTTAGGATGGCGTAATCACGCCTATGGCCTTGACAGGGTCCCCTATGATAACTACCCGGCTATGCTGCATGAGGGCGAGCGGGTGCTTACGGCGAGCGAGGCGAGAAGTCAGAGTAATGGAGCCAATATTACGATAACCGGTAACACTTGGAATGTTAGGGAAGAGGCGGATGTTGAACGGATAGCCAGAGAGATTGTGTCACAAATGAGACAAGCGGACATGCTGATGTGAGGATTGTTGATGAAGTTTATTTTTAAAGACAACGCGAATACTGAGCTGATATTACCGGTCACGCCGAAAGATTTTGAGATTCAAAATGGCATAAATATTGAGACGGTAAACATTCACGCGTTAGGGGACATTATTATCGCGGGGTATAGGAAGCTTGGCGGTTTTAAAATCCCTTGCTTGCTTCCCGCAAGGGATTACCCTTTCGCTCACGTGACTGGAAAAGACCCATACGAGTATGTGGAGCGGTTCAATAAATGGTGTCAGGAAAGGGTCGCGCTGCGCTTTATTATTTCTGACACCCCGGTGAACACGCCAGCGCTCATTGAGTCAGTGCAGTATGGCGAAAAGGACGGGACGGGAGATGTCTATATGACTCTGAATCTGCGTGAGTACAGAGAGATTTCGATGACTCAGACTCAAAAGAGGGAACAGACAGGCAACGCGACTCGGGAAGAGCCCGCGGCGCGAGCGACCGCGGATACCTATGTTGTTGTGAAGGGGGATACCCTATCAGCGATAAGCCGTAAGTTTTATGGGGACGCTTCCCTGTGCTATGTCTTAGCGGATTTTAACGCGATTAAAAATGCGAACCTCATATTCCCGGGGCAGTCAATAAAAATACCATCGAAAGAACTATTGAAGGGTGTGGCCTAATGGTTCTCGCGCTCTCAATCGCCACAAGCGAAGGCGTAACTGATATCGCGTCAATGGCGCCTACGATAAATTGGAGCGGGGACTACGCCCGGTGCGCCAGGACGCTTTCGTTTGGCATGGTAAGCTCGCCGATCGACGCGAGTATCCCGGTAGTGGATGTCCCGCTTGGCGCGGGGATATTGTTGCGGGATGAGGGCGAACTGTTGTTCGAGGGCTATATCTTTACTCGTCAGAAGCTTACTGACTCAAGCGTAGTGGAAATCACGGGTCATGACCGGGGGATTTACCTGAATAAAAATAAAGCTGTATACAAGTTCAGTAACATGACCCCTGAGGATATAACAAAGCGCGTCTGCGCTGACTTCGGGATTCAGACAGGCAACGTCATCACCACTGGCGTGAGGATATCTCGTAACTTTGTCGGAGTGTCTTTATACCAGATAATCCAGACCGCGTATACGTTGGCGTCAAGAGAGACCGGGGATAAGTATCAGATTCGCTTTAAAGGATCCACCTTGGAGGTAATAAAAAAAGATATATCTGACGACACTCTTATCATTGCGGGTGGAAGTAATCTTATCTCCGCCGCTGTGACAGAGAGCATTGAAAATATGGTAACTCAGGTCGCCATCCATGGGGATAACGATAAGTTGATAACCACTGTGAAAAACGACGAACTCATCGGGCTTTATGGAGTTATGCGGGAGTATCTGAAGAAAACAAAGGGTGAGGATCCTGTCGCGAAAGCTCGGCGGATGCTTGAGGATAATGGCGTGAGTCAAAAGATCACGGTAAACAATCTCGGAGACATTCGCTGCGTAACCGGGAACGCGGTGGTGTTACAAGAGCCTTACACAGGGCTTTATGGGCTGTTTTGGATTGACTCGGATACGCACACATGGAAAAAAGGCATGTATTTCAATAAGCTTACGCTCAACTTCCGTCGGATGATGGATGAGCGGGAAGCCGGCAGCGTAACGAAAGACAAGAAAACCGGTAAGGCTGATAAATGGGAGTATGTATTTAACCAGAAGGGCGGTGACGCGCATGGAGGATAACCCATACTCCGCTTTAGTCGGCTTGATGCGCGTTAGCGCTAAAGAGTCAACGCCAGTGGCGTTTCGTATTGGCGTTGTAGTGAATGAGGACCCGTTGTCTATCGATATTGGCGGCGCTTTGCAGGAAGCGGAAGCGTTGGTGCACGCGACAACATCGCCTTTTGTGGAAGTTACGGTTGACACGGAAATCGCTACTACTACCCCTCACTCTCATAGTGGCGGGGATCAGTCGTCAGTTACAGTAAACCCTCACGCGCATTCTGCCAGAGTTACAAACAAGCTGCCAAGGTTCTTCCGGGGAGAAAGCCTGCTGCTTGTACCGATAGAGGATGAGCAAAGATATATTGTGTTAGCGAGGCTGGTGGGGCTATGACATCTTTATTCCCAATCATTCAACCTCAATTAGTGTCTAATGATATCAACAGAGGGTTGTATGTTGAGGTGGCTTGGGATTTCGAGAACAACAGGCAGATATATAAAAATGGCGAGCCCGAGCTTGTGGCGGG
>Ga0209737_10003025_pt1 | contig 11738 bp, 7 predicted proteins | sample TergutCu122P3_FD_187284 | JGI IMG/M metagenome (GOLD analysis project Ga0209737, IMG submission 187284) | Cubitermes ugandensis P3 segment gut microbial communities from Kakamega Forest, Kenya - Cu122 P3 (SPAdes) (version 2) | ecosystem: Host-associated > Arthropoda: Insects > Digestive system >...
CCCCCCAAGCCCCCCCCCCTTCGGTACGCCACTGCGTAAACTGGTCTTTTTATTTTGAAATGCACAGTACTAACTATGTGCCAGACATAGGAGTTGACAAGGCCTTGAGATCTTGAAATTCTGCTACACTAAAACAAGAATCAGCATGTATATCGTAGTAGTTTTGTGGAAAATCTTCCCACATGCACAGCCAAATTGATGGTGATGATTTTGTTTGTGTTGCCTGCACACCAACAGCTCTCATCACAAGAACAGGAAGGCACATTTCTAGGTTCACAAATGATAGCTCCTCCACCAGGAGTCAGCCATCTGACTGTAAAACAAATTATTTCATGTCAGATATCTGTCATATCCAAAATTCCTTAAGATGATAACTTGCAGTTGCTTATCAGGAAACACCCATTTCATTGCTTTTTGTTGGTTAGGTCACTGATATGTTATTCAACACTTTTCATGATATGACTGAAATATTTTGGTTAGAAATTCTTGCTTCTCCATCTCTGATGTTTCACAGTGCCATTGTAAATAAATTTCGAATAAAATTGTCTTAAGTGACAAACCTGAGTCATGTTGCCCATCATCATCATCATCATCATCATCATCATCATCATCATCATCATTATCATCATCATCAGGAAACAATGTTATTTGCAAACTCTGTTTGTCATATGTATGCAACTACATGGCCCCCCCTCCAAATTCAAAATTCGTCCTACGAAATAATGATAGACAGAGACCAGCATATACCCATCTCAGTACCACCCAACCTACTGTTGCTTAACATGTAATTCTCAGTTAAAATTACTCTTCTGGAGTTGTCTGAAAATTTCTTCATTCCTATAGTGTACATGTTCTCTCATAGGTAGCAAAAAAGTTCCTCCAGTTTTTGTTTTGCCTGTTCATTACTTAGCCTAAACATTCTTTGTAACATGAAACCATTTATTCTGTGTAAGTCACTGGTGTACACTTTATTCTTAATGACTTGCTTCACCAGGTGCTCCACATAACCTATAACATGGTCATTAAAATTTATTCTGTGGTTCACTGCTGTGCTATGGCAAACCAGCACCAGTTCATCTAGTCAGAACTCCAAAAAGCCTAGACCTCTGTGGTGTCCAAACTCACAGGGCTGATTGCATGAGCTTTTTATCACTTTGAGTCATTATGAAAGTTTCAAATATTATACACATACACGTCCCTTGCCATTTGCCTCACCAGATACAAGTGACCTTTCAAGATCACACAGAAACAAAGTAACACTGCAGCATCACATAACAATCTTGAGTAGCTGTTCATAATCAAACATCCCAAACACATAAATTTGATTCGATTTTGACCATGCATCATTGTTAATATGTGGAAATAAAATGCCAACTAGATGCAACAGAGGTTTTCATTGCAGATCTTATTGCTTGCTCAACATGTTTCAGGCAACACTATGCCCATCAGCAGGAGCTCAAGAGTATTATACAGTGGCTGCTATTACAGTTTATAGAGCTCCTGAAGATGGACACAAAGGGCGTCCGAAACATGTAGAGCATACTTGTAGTTTTTAATGAACACAGTACTGCCAGAGTTGCATCTTGTTGGTTTATTATATATTATATTATAGACTTATGATGCACGGAAACTCAAATATAAAAAAAAAATTATTATACAGTGGTTGTTGCCTGGGGTATTCGGTGCCGTGGTTTTCAAGTTGTTGGTCTGGTGTGGAGCTGAGGGTTATGTGTCCAGTTTGCAGGATGCTGCAAGGCAGCATCCTGCAAACTGGACACATAACTCTCAGCTCCACACCAGACCAACAACTTGAAAACCATGGTACCAAATACCACAGGCAGCAACCACTGTATAATACTCTTGAGCTCCTGCTGATGGGCATAGTGTTGCCTGAAACATGTTGAGCAAGCAATAAGATCTGCAATGAAAACCACTGTTGCATCTATTTGGCATTTTATTTCCACATATCCCAAACACACTTCTGTTTCTGCATTGCCAAATTAAAAAGCCAAATTGTCTGGTTATCTTCACTACATAGGATTGTGCTCTCTTCATGTTCAAACCAGGTTGGCCAGGTATACCACCAACTCCCAGTGCCACGTATTTTGAACTACCTACTTCATAGATAAAATCAGTTGTTTAAATTACAAATATGTCCTCTTTTGATTACTCTGGAGAAATTTTGGGCTCTTGATTCTGCATATACATTGCAAGTCCAGGAGCAAATTTGGTGATGACACAGATGGATTATCAGGTAATATATTTCATACCAGAATAGTATGTTGGAGTAGCATCTATGTCATTTTATGAAATTTGCATACACTGGACACATAGCAAGAATGTCTGCACACTAGAATGTCAATATAATGTTTTGGTCAATTTTTTAAAATACATTATGACCCATATCTGAGTTATTTGTTGTAATACATGATCACGAGACCTATTTCAGAATACAATAACAAAATCTGGAATCACATGTATAAGCCTAGATTGAAACATAATAATATGACACCATCTATGAGAGTCACGTCAGTGCAAATTTAACTATAAAAGTTGTATTAAGAGGGCTAAGAAAGGAGATTTTGTTACATAAGTCTCTTTCTTAAAAAAAAAGAAGATATGGTGACAAAAATTTAAAGGCAAATGAAGATTACGAGTACAGTCTTCCGGGACAGTGTCACATCCCACAAGAGTGTAATTTTTTTCACAAATGCTGTAAAACCACAAATTATGTATTAAACACAAATGTTTGGAACATTCGTTATCAAAACATAGTTTTCAAATATGTATACTCAAATGATTAACACAAGCAAAATTTACTAAAAACCACTTACATAATCTTTTTAAAATAATTCTTACCTTATGATGTAGCACAAAAATGTTATCCTCTTCTTCTCTTCCTCCTGTTCTATAGTCACTAAAATAATTTTGTAACAACACATGAGCAGCACGAGGGGAGGCGGAATGAATCGGTAACTGGCTTGCCATCCTCACCCAAAGCTAGCAGCTTTCGATAGATATACTTCTGCTGACAACTTGTCGTGTAACCACTTGGAAAATTATCTGCGAATGCGCAGGAACCTTGTCTCCTAAAAAAAAAAAAAAGAAAGAAAGAAAAGAAAAATTATTATTCATTTTTCACACATGTTAGCAGTTTCTGACACACTGTCTTAAAGACCATGTTATTGTTAGAGTGAGTTCTTGTTAATGGCATGTTCCTTCAATGGAAAACAATACATATTCATAAATATGACTATTACAAGTATCAGGTGGCAGTAGTAGTATTAGGGGGAGGAGTAATAGTAATAGTAGTAGTAGTAGTAGTAGTAGTAGTAGTAGTAGCAGGAAACTTAGAGTTGACCTTTTACTTAAACTAAAATAACCATAAAATTTAATGAGGGTGTTATTACATACCACGCACATTCAAAATAGGCATGTATCAAAAGTAAGTTCTCAGCATCACATTCCAGCTTCTTTACCAGCAAAGAGATAATCTATTATTAACTAATGGTTGGGTCCGAATACTGCACTAAGATGCTGTAATGCCATCAGGTTGTTGTGTTTGAAAACAGGTACAATTCTTTTCTAATTCTTACATCTCAGTGGTGGTGAATCCTGATCCCAAGGTAGGTGTAGCAGAAAGGTACATAGTGTAGCATTGTACATTACTGCCAGACTGAACCTCCAGATCAGGATACACTGGTATACCTCAGGTCATTGTACTGAGATATATGTTCTTATTTTCATAGCCACTGGAAAGTTTCTCCCAGTCACAGGTGCTGATTAGTGTTCCGGTAAGCCCCAAATAGTTGACAGTCTTAAAGCAACCAATGGACACAAGCTGATGACATAAAAGATGGAAACATCGCATGGTCACTGGTGAGGTATAAAATCTGCTATATATAAGGGCAAAAATATGTCTGGATATAAATACAACTGGCAGCATACTCACGCGCACTTCTCAATGCGAATTCCTTGCAAGTATGAATCCTGATTTATCACATACAGCCACTTCTCATCTTTATTCTGGGCTATTTTTGGATACACCAGTTGTTCCTGAAACACCATGACATTTAAATTCTAGTGAGACCTTAGGTTCTCACATTTGTGATCCAAAAGGTTACAATATTCTGAAATGTGGCAGAATGTAGTTCATAGACAGACATCAATGTTTCAGAGAATTCTACTTTCTTCAGCTTCAGGGTGTAAGAGAAAGTAGTGGGGGAAACACAGTACAGTTACATGGAATGGATGACAGGTACCAGGGCAGTTAAGGTGCACATAAGAAAGGGGTTTTAGGATTTGTTTTGTCAGTACAAACGCAAAGGCAAAGAGATTAAAATCTCTGTAGCTCCTGAGACTTTTTTTTCCCAATAATTCTCTAATCATCTAAGCCTAATAAGTAATCATCATCTGCAACTAGATACTACCGTGTGTCCCACTCGCTACCGAACCCGGCATTTCTTTAATAATTTTACCACTAATGAGGATATTGCAATGAAATTTGAAGCAGACTTACCTCATTGTGTAAGAAATGTGATGACAATGAACGTACTCCTGTTCAAATTTTGTTGCAATATCTTCATTGGTGTTAGAATTATTAAAGAAATGCCGGGTTCGGTATCAAGTGGGACACTCTGTACAAGTAATTCTGGTAAATTTTAAACTTGGATTTTTCCTTTTAGTTCTAAACATTCCACAATGCTCCACAGTATTCCAGTGATGAATAATTGCTTAATTAAATATAAGGAGCTAGAATTTGTTCTGCTCTTGAGTACTGCATTCTTCTGGGATTTTATGCAGTGTAGATTGATAGTTTGTTAATGACATTTTGGGGCAACCTACTGGTCCCATCTTCAAGGGTCAAGCAGTGCCCAACATTCTTCTCAGACTGCTTGACCCTTGAATATGGTACTCATAGGTTTTTTCCGAAACGTCGGTAAGAAAATACAAATCTATACTGCGTAAAACCCCAGAACAGCATAGATCTCAGGAGCCTGAAATCACGCATGCTTTTCTGTTTTTTCTATAAATTTTTTATATACGTTAGAGAGTAGTGACAAATAGGAGCAGAAGATGGCAATAATGACTTATATGTGTCAGTTAGTATTATAGTGACCGTCTTTGAAAAAAGATCCTCTAGAGTCCATCAGTACATTTTATGTAATATTACTTACTTACTCCATGGAGCAGAGTCCTTCTTGAGAAACCTGGTTCTGTAGCTAGTCAAGAAATTTCCCGCATTTTTGGAACCCAAGGGTTCATCACAGTACTCACAAGTGCCTGCCACCTGTCCTTATCGTGAACCAACTCCATCCAGTCCCCACAACCCCCCTCCCACTTCCTGAAGATCCATCTTAATATTATCCTCCCATCTGCATCTGGGTCTCCCCAATGGTCTCTTTCTCTCAGATTTCTCCACCAGAACAATGTGCACCCCTCTCTCCTCCCCCATAGGCGCCACATGCCCCGCCAATCTCATTCTTCTCGATTTTACCACCCACACAATATAGGGTGAGGAGTACAGGTACATTTTATGTAATATTATTCTATTAATTTAGTATCTTATTATAACCATGTCCTCTATTTCAGAACTTTTCATGTTACTCAGTTTAAGTATGTGTGTACAGGCTTGGTTTTAATAATCTTCTCTTGAATTTGTAATAGACTTTCTACTAGTATATCAGTAATCATACAGATATTCTTACCATAGATGGACAGAGTGACATTTCTTTGTCAGGATTAATTCTGAAATCTACGTCCATCTGCAAAAAAAATAATTCACACATATTAAAAGAAATCAAATCATTACAGCATGGTTTCCTGATATATTCTCCACAAAAAGAAAGGATTTCTGATACTTCATACCTCCATATACAATATCATATTAAGGATAAAATTTGTATGCCTGTTTATAGAGGGAGTTCAATTTATTTGCTTTCTTCCTTCTTAGGTTAGTTTGCAGAAGATAATCCATTATATTTGTTCTGATTTCAGGCAGTAGATTTACTCAGTAGAGCAAAAGTCATATATTTATGCACTAACCCTTGTGTTACTATTTTAGTACCAAGTATCAATGTCTATGGGTAAATGATTCACAGCATTTCAAAGGACCACAGAGCCTTCACCTTCAAGGGCCAACAGGAACAATTTATACTGCTGACCAAGAAATAAGAAGGCACTATGATCCTTCAGAACATAACGAACCATACATCAAAGGACATAGCATCAAACTGCACAAGACTTGAATCCTCAAAAATGGTGCTGTGAGGATCTTAGATATCATATTTTCTGCCTTTTAACTGATGGTTATTATTATTGCAGTGAAATTACTCAGCTTTGATATGAAACATTTAAATTGAAAGATCTTAAACATCTACTTCACTTTTACTTTACAGAGGGTGAGCTTGTGAATTCTACTTCTGCTCCAGTCTTCCTCACAATTAAGCAAAGTTTTCTTACCTCCTAAATTAAAAATTTAATTTGAATTGTTTAAATTATATAAACATACATAGTTGCATATTTTGTACTCACATAATCTGATCCAAAAGTGTAAGACTTTGCTTCATTTTGAATGATCTGTCTCACATATTCTCTGAAACAAAATAAAATATTCCCTCTTAATTTTGATGCTAGCTTTTTTGTCAGTGCCAGAACTACCCAATTATAAGACAAATCTGCACATAAGACAACCCATCATCATGATATTCAATCCTCAGGAAAATGTCTATGCAGAACCTGTTTAAACTTGTTTGTAATTATAAAGAGACACTTCATTTTTTAAAAGAAAAACAGGATGTTCTCATTTTACATCTAGGCAAATATGGTATTTGGTTTTTAAAGATTTTGAGAAATAACTGATTTGTTAATTGTAAGGTTCATTCCTTACAATTACCTTAATGTTTTAGTTTAATTTGCAGATATTTGATATGCAAATGTATCATAATTACAACGATCTTTATCTTTATTTATTGTACATGCATTAATTTATTAAATATATCCAGATTCTAAGCTTTCTTAGCCTTGTGCCCTGAAACAGTACTCCTGAACCTCTCTTCCTGTAGAAGGTGGAATTAAACTGTTTTATAAGTATTTGTGTAAGTAGCACAATTCACATCATCAAAGGATGCTTATTGATAAAGGCACTTAATTTTATCAGTTTCTTGTATGATTATTACTGAGTATAATGACATAACAAGTGACACATCCAGTATTTTATACCTCACATATTTGGCAATTCTGAGATAAATCTGCATGTTCTTGGCAATGGTGTGTTACGGAAAACAATATTATTATTCTGGACACTGTCTATGGTCTTGGATTTCTTTCAACAAAACTCTTCAACAGCATGCCCAGTTTCTCAAAACTTATGTATGAAAAACTCAAGATGTGCACAATGTCAAATATAACAGTGATACTTATAGAAAAGATTACTTGAACACTAAAGGAAGGATGGATTTTGGGAAACCAGGAAATTATATAAAACAGTTCTGAATATGTCAATATACCAAGTAGCTGAATCACATCAATGACAGTGTTGGTGGTGGTGGCAGCAGCAGATGTGGTGGTGTTGGTGGATGTGTTAATGACTGCTCTACTGAACATACAGGAAAATGTGGACTCTTAATATATGAAGGAAATGTTATATGTGTATAAGCTTGATATTATGGTGTACAGTGGAGGACAGCATGACTACTAACCGTGGATATTTATCAGCAGATTCACAGAAACCTTCTTCATCAGCACAATTAGGCTGCTGACCACTCACTTCTGGAGTAAAGAGCTCTAGCTGTCCTGGAAAGACAATCTTTGTGTCTCCTGAGGAATCCTTAATTTGGGTTGCATTTTGACCTAAAACAGAAACAGGATTTGGGATTCAGATGTACAGAGTTACAGAGTAAGACAGAGCCTGAAACAAATTCAGAATAAAATTTTTCTCTTGCATAGACAGTACACAGTTTCTGAGAATAACTTCTTTTACAGATAGTTTTCAGAGACATGACAGCAATATTTCACAGAAGTTTTCCCATGCAGTCACAGTGTTCTTGCAGATTTTCCATCCATAAATTAAAAGGAAACTCAAAGTTATATTCCAGTTAATAACACAAAGTCTTAACCTTTAAAGGACAACCAAAAATATTGTGCTATGTTACAGGTAGTATTTCACTAATAAAAAACAATACCTGAAACATAAGTTGCATGTATTTTCCCATAGTCTGTGATAGATAAGTATGTGAAATACTAAATTTTGAACATTTTGACATGATTGGTAGATTACTTTTTGCATTCCTCTTTGCTACACATCTTAAGAACCATTCATGGTGTTGACAGTTTGTATAACCTCCAAATTTATACTACAGAGACCTGTTTTCAATACAGGAGTATGCAGTATAGGGTTCACATATTCAGCAATTAGACAATAAATTCACATGTACAAGGAACTGAAAGCCGATTCGATAAGAATATCTAATGATCTGACCATACAACTATAGAAGAATAAAACATAATGACCATTGGAAATATGTAAAATTAGAATAAAATTCCAAGTGCACTGCAAAGGATCCTTGAGATATCTACCTTCTTTAGTCCTTCATTCCCTTTATTTAAACTTTGTGTGACACATTGTAATTTGATAAACAAAAATACCAACTTTTCACAGACATATATTGCCTCCAATTTCAGGGTATGTGTAACCTAAAGCAGGATGTAATATGTTTCTCTAAGAAAATAGTACCTCTCCACAATACAGCAAAATGTCACATCCCAGATAACCATAATCCAATTTTTCTAACTCCATGAGTATAATGTTCAGGTCCATTACTTTAAATGAGAAGGGAATGGTAAAGTTACCCAAACACCTTGACAGCATATAGGTGATATGTAAGCACAGCACCACACATTTTAAACCTCAGAACTTGATAGTGGTGTGATAAGAACTTCACACTCTAGTTACATAATGCAGAAGAAAAGACACCAGCATGAGTTTGAAAAAGGCTGGGTAGGCCTTGGAACTGGGGTAAAGACAAAATTCTCTGCAATTCAGTCACTTTGCTGACTAAGCTATTCTGTTACAGACATAGATGACGTACTCATTTTAGACATACACAAGAAATACAAATGAACATACTTCCATCTATCTGAAGTACCACAGGAATGTACTGTTATAAAAATTACAGCTTTGAGCATATTAATATACAATCCTGCCAGTTACAGTGGCTGCATTGTCTAAGGTTGGTACTGTCTTCTGCCGCCTGGATATGAGGACTGGGTTCAAATCACACTTGGGTAACTTACATATGTCTGCATTTTTTCATTATTTGTTTTGTCAACTGAAAGAATAGAATTTGTGATGGGCTGCTCCCCCATCCAAGGAATCATACCACATGCCTGTAAACATATTTAGAGACACAGAATGTGGGAAGCCTTGAGCTGCATTGGATTCTCTGTGGCATTGATGTAGAACGACATAGACTGTCAGAAATTGAAACAACAGAGTTCCTAGACTTCAAGTTCTTCCAGATATGTTGTGCACTTCAGCGTGTGGAATTCAAATGGTGCCATAATCTGCGTATCATGTAAATCACATCTTATCAATCTCAGAAGAAATTATGGTACACATAAATTTTTGAGAGGGACTTGAGAAGTGGGACAAATAATAAACGAATTTGTAATGTAACCTGCCATAAAGGCACAGAGGGGGAGCAGTGGTATAGGTATACTGTTTATTTAACCTCGCCGATAGAGGGGGCTGAATGGTTAATGCCACGCCCCGGCTGCTTTAGCCCCAGGAGTGATCCAGTACCTAGTGCATAGGAGGCTGAGTGGTCTCCAGGGCTGGTCTGGTTGGGTGCAGAAAATATTTTTTTGTTTGTATAAGGGCATTAGGGGTATCATGGGGTTATAATAAGTAATTTGATGGAAGGTATCACAATGTGCTTGCTAAATACATAGAAAGATTAAGATCACTTTATACGTCAAGCAAAACTAATTTTATTACATAAGAGGCTACATGTTTCAACTTTATAAATAGGTCAATTTTTATGTGGGCCTGATGATGACCTATTTATAAGGTCGAAACATGTAGCCTTTTATGTAATAAAATTAGTTGTGCTTGACAAATAAAGTGATCTTAATCTTTCTATGTATAATAAGTAAATTTCACCTGTTTTGGAGGTGGTGGTGGTTGTAAGTGGAGCGTCATTTGTGGGCAAATTCAATACACTGCGAGTGCTAACATTTTTCCTTATGTACTTCTTATAAACTCAGTACACAGGTATCACATAAATGCACACTATCACCCAATAACAATACTCCACTTACAACCACTACCACCACCCCCAAAACATGCCTCATGTTTATTTATTATAACCCTATGATATGTAAAACAACTAATATTTTTTTGCAATACCAACCTCAAAACCGCATTTTGTACCAACAGCACAATTCATAACATTTTACATAACCGATCCCACAACACCAATATACATGCACATAGTGGCATTTACCGACTGAAACACTACACATTCAACCTCACATATATGGGCCAAATTGGACGTGATTAGAAATGAGATTCAAAGAACACATCCATTACACCACATCAAACAACCAACAATCAGCATATGTCATCCACATCCTACACAATGCACACAAATAAGGACCTATGGAAACCAGTATGACCTGATTACATTCCGCACAGAACAGTAAATGAATGAACACATTTGCAAATTAATACTTTAAATTCTTTCACCAACATGACATGATTACTGAAGAACAAAACCAGAGAAAAAAAATTCCCCTAATCGAATTAACCTAAGATACACAGTTCCATTATGCAGGCGCACAACCCCGTACCATCAACCCCACTCCCAAATGCTGCACTTTCCATGCTGCACCTCAGTTCCAAGCAGTGCAAAACACAGACAGCACATCACCGATACTCCAGTAAGTACCTCATCAACTACCTTTTCACTTCCCTCAGCATTCAATTTTTCAGTATTTAATAATATATTGACATAGATCTATGTATAGCAATATGACTTTTATTAGAAGTTTAAAACTCACCACATAACTGCTGTATACATCATTCCAAAAGCACTAAATAAATTTAAATTCCACTATTTTATAATTATCCATTCTTATCTTATATTATTTTATTTTATTATTCAAAAGTAAAATTTCAACAGAAATTACATATTTTTAATATTATGGGGTGACTGTGACATATTTAACTGCAATTGTATCCTTGTATCAAAAATATCACCCTGAAGATGGCCGGATTACTGGCCGAAACATGTTGGTGAAGGTATTACAAATAAAGTGCATCATAAAATTAAAGTTCATTTGTTGGTTTTTTTATATATTTTATAACCCTCATTAATGCACAAAATATGGAACATTAAAATGACCTTTTTCTAGTTTAGGCAAATGCAACCCTGAACAAACTACTTAGTCTGCCCTGGTATCTATATGTCTATATTTATATTTTATAAACAAAGAATATGATAATGATGTTGTTCAAGGCAATGAGTATAATATTTTAGTCTTTTGTGATGTCATGACATTCACTTTCATTGTTATAAACCTTTCACAGGAACCTGCTTCCTCCTTCCCAAAGGCAGAAGATGGAAGCAGCAGGTTCCTCAAATAATTGTTACCTACCTACCAAATTACATATCATCACATGTCAGAAGACCTTAATCTTGCATAACAACGTGGACAGATTTATTCCTTGTCTCTTC
>Ga0209737_10003026_pt1 | contig 11736 bp, 11 predicted proteins | sample TergutCu122P3_FD_187284 | JGI IMG/M metagenome (GOLD analysis project Ga0209737, IMG submission 187284) | Cubitermes ugandensis P3 segment gut microbial communities from Kakamega Forest, Kenya - Cu122 P3 (SPAdes) (version 2) | ecosystem: Host-associated > Arthropoda: Insects > Digestive system...
CCATGATGTCCGTGATGATACATGATGCCCTCCTTTCGCAGGATAAATCCGGCCCGCGCAGGTATATCGAAAATAACCAAACCGTCCGGAAATATAACTCCCGCTCTGTTGTATAATATTATACATCATATAATAACACATTGTGAGCACTATTTCAATATAAAATTTTTCTAAATTTTGTTTATTCTGTTAATCATTTTTCGCTGTTATCTTTTATTAACTTAAAGGTTTTTAAAAAACGCGCTCTTTTTAGAACACGCCTCTATCTTTCCCATATCACTTTTTCATTTTCCGTGTCTTCCAAAACTATCCTTTGCAGATTTGAAAAATCACCCTTAATATCGACGTGTGATTTGCTCCAACCTCCAACAAGCACATGATATATTTTTATATACAGAATATTGTTTTCCGTTCGGTGTGCATACCGGCTCATGACATCCGCACTTGTACAAAACACTGGCGAGAAAAAAACTCTTTCATCTGTCACAGTTACATCTTGCACAAAAATTTCTGACACTTTCTTAACAGCGCCGATTACAAAAAATTTCAAAGCCAGTCCCCCAACAGCAACAACAATAACTGTCACAATCACTGTGATAACGATCAAAAATTTTTGCATATTTTCACCTCATATTTTTCAAGTCGGTGTAAGAAGGCTTAAATAAACAGCGACCCAATATTATAAACCAAAAATGCCACCAGCCACGCTATGGCTGTCTGTGAAATCATCGCGGCGATTGCGCCGAAAATACTTCCCAGTTCGCGCTTTATCGCTGCCATCGCGGCCACGCACGGCATATACAGCAGCGTGAATACCATAAAGCTGACTGCCGCGAGCGGAGACATCACCGAACTCAGAGCCAAAGCGAGTTGCGCTTCGGTCGCCGCTCCGGTAAGCACAGACAGCGTGCTGACCACCGCTTCCTTGGCCGTCAGACCTGTGATGAGCGCGGTGGCGATCGTCCAGTCGTCAAACCCCAGCGGCTTGAACACCGGCGCGAAAAAGCTGCCTATCGCGGCGAGCATACTTTGTGAACTGTCCGCCACCGGAACAAAGTGGACATCGTAGCTCTGTAATATCCAGATGACGACCGACGCCGCTAAAATTATCGTAAAAGCCTTGACAAAAAACTCTTTAGCGCGCCGCCACATGTGCATAACAACGCTGCGCAACGAAGGGAATCTGTATGCCGGCAGTTCCATGACAAACGGCACCGGGTCGCTCTTGAATATCGTGTTTTTGAAGAACAGGCCGTACAAAATGCCGACGATTATCCCCAAAACATAAAGCGAAATCATCACTGCGGTCTCGCGTCCCTTGAAGAACGCCGACACAAACACCGCGTATACGGTGAGTTTTGCGCTGCACGACATAAACGGCACGAGCACGATCGTCATCTTTCGGTTGCGCTCGCTGGGCAGTGTTCGCGTTGCCATGATCGCCGGAACCGAGCACCCAAACCCGATAAGCATAGGCACGATCGACCGCCCCGAAAGCCCGATCTTGCGAAGCAGCTTATCCATTACAAAGGCCACGCGCGCCATGTAGCCGGTATCCTCGAGTATCGACATCATCAAAAACAGCGCCAGGACTATCGGTAAAAAGGACAGCACGCTGCCCACGCCCGAGAATATCCCTTCGACGATAAGCGACTTTAGCATCGGCGCCGCGCCCCATTCGGTCAACAGCGCGTCGATATCTTGGCCGAGCACGCGTATCCCGGCAGCCAGCACATCGGACAGCGGTCCCCCGACGAGCCCGAACGTCACCCAAAACACCAGACCCATCACCGACAAAAAAATAGGTATCGCCAGATATTTGTTGGTCAGCACCTTGTCTATGTTTACCGAGCGCAACTGTTCCCTCGTAAGCCGCCCGCGTTTATAGTGCTTGCGGCACACGTCGCCGATAAACTCGTACCTCATGTCGGCCATCGCGGCCTCGCGGTCGGTCCCGAGTTCGTTTTCCATGTCCTTTACAATCGAGTTTATTATCTTAAGCTCGTGTTTCGGCAGCTTCAGTCGCTGCTCGATAAGCTCGTCACCCTCGACTATCCTTGTCGCCGCGTACCGCACCGGCAGGCCCGCGTCCCGGGCTTTGTCCTCTACCAGATGGTAGACCGAGTGTATCGCCTTGTGCACCGATCCACCGCAAAAATCTATCCTTTTAGGCTTTTGATTTGTCGTCGCAACCAAAACCGCTTTATCGATCAATTCGGTTATGCCCTCGCCCTTGTTCGCCGATATCGGCACGATCTCCACGCCCAAATCGTCGCGCAGTCCCATCATATCTATTGAGTACCCGTTGACCGAGACCTCGTCCATCATATTGAGCGCGACCACCATCGGTATACCGAGCTCGATGAGTTGAAGCGTCAGATAAAGATTGCGCTCGAGATTTGTGGCGTCCACGATATTTATTATCCCATCGGGTTTGTTTTCGATCAAATAATCGCGCGTGACTATCTCCTCCGCCGAATAGGGTGACAGCGAATATATCCCGGGCAGATCAACCACCGCGGCATTCTTTTTGCCGCGGATGAGCCCCTCTTTTTTTTCTACCGTCACACCGGGAAAGTTCCCCACGTGCTGGCTCGATCCGGTAAGTGCGTTAAACAGCGTTGTTTTACCGGCGTTTTGATTTCCCGCCAGCGCGAAATTAAGTTTCACAGCTTTTCTCCTCGCGCACCGCGCATGTGTGGCCTTTGTGCGCGTTTTTTCCGGCGCGGGTCCCGTGAAACTCGCACGAACCGCAATCTCCGCACACAAAAATCTCGATATTTTTCGCGTCGTCCTTGCGGATTGTGAGCTCGTATCCCCGCAGGCATATCTCCATCGGATCGCCGAGCGGCGCCATCTTGCGCACCATCACCTCTGTTTTTGGGGTAAGTCCCATATCTAAAAGCCGCCGCCGCAAAGCGCCTGTCCCGGCTACCTTTATTATAGTCGCGGTCTTACCTACATCGAGCTTATCTAAAGTCATAATTGTCTCTCCATGTCAATCTATGCGTCTAAATAATACTACATACCAAAACGGAATATCAAGTAATAGCTAATTGCAGATTATCATAATAAGTGCAACGAAAAAAACAAGACGGCATTCGCCGTCTTGTTTTTAATATACGTCGCGTTTGTTTTTTCGTGACCGTCTGATCATTATCACGATCGACGACACAAACGCTATTGCCAGCAATACCGGCATTATCCATTGGTTCGCGTTTTCTTCATAGCTTTTGATGTCTATCCAATACTGGCTCATCAACTCGTTTGTGCTTTGGGGAAGATTTTTGTAGATCTCGGTGTTTTCTAAAATATCGTCGTCGGGATAGGCGATAGCCATCTCCTCGTCGTCGAGATCAAGCATGTCGCGCGCTTCCTCGATAGGCGTGGAATAGCCGATATACTCGGCGTTGGCTGCCGAAACCTCGGGCTCGCACATGTAATTTATAAACATCTCGGCCGCGGCTTTGTTGCGGCATCCCTTTGGTATCACCATCGCGTCCACAAAATAGTTCGTGCCCTCTTTGGGCACCGCAAAAGCGAGGTCGGGGTTTTCGGCCATCATCGTGATGGCGTCGCCGGCATAATAGGGCGCGAGCGCGGCTTCGCCGCCGCCCATCTTGTTGAATATCTCGTCCATCACATAGGCCTGAATAAGCCGCTTTTGTTCTTTGAGATCCTGGGCGGCCTCCGCGATTTCGTCGGGGTTGGTGGTGTTCACCGAATATCCGCGGCGCAGCAGAGCTATGCAAAAAGCGTCGCGCGGGTTGTTGAACATCAATATCTCGCCCGCGTACTGTTCGTCCCACAGAATGTCCCACGAATCGACCGGGCCCGTGACCTTCGTTTTGTTATATATGATCCCCACGATCCCGCTCATGTACGGAACGGAATATTCATTGCCCGGGTCGTAGTCGAGATGCTTATATTCGTCGCCGATATATTTGTAGTTGGGTATATTGTCGAAGTTGAGCTTTTCGAGCATTCCCGCGCTTATCATCTGCCCGATCATGTAGTCGGACGGGATGATGACGTCGTATTGGATCCCGCCCTCGGCTATCTTTGTGTGCATCTCCTCGTTGGACGCAAAGTTGGTGTAGTGCACCGAGATACCAGTTTTTATCTCAAACTCGGCTATTACATCGATAGAATCATCCGCGCCGTCCGAGATATATTCGCCCCAGTTATAAACTTCCAACGTGATGCCCGTGTTCGGCACCGAATCGCCGCCGCATCCCGGCAACAATGTCGCGATTAAAAGAACAGCCAATATCAAAATCACTGTGCTTTTTTTCATAGCCGTTTCTCCAATCCCAGTTTTTTGTCGCCGCGGATGTCACGGATATTCATGAGCAAAAGGATGGATAATACCGTCACAAAGAGCAGAGTGGACAGCGCGTTTATTTCGGGGCTCACGTTTCTGCGCGTCATGCCAAAGATAACTATCGGCAGCGTCTGAACGTTTCCCGACGTGTAATAACTTATCACAAAGTCGTCGATGGAATAGGTCAACGCCATGAGGAAGCCCGTCATAATGCCCGGCATGATCTCGGGTATAACGATCTTGTAAAAAGCCTGAATGCGGTTACAGCCCAGATCGAGCGCCGCTTCGTAAAGGCTCTTGTCCATCTGGCGGAGTTTGGGGCTGACCGAAAAAATCACATACGGTACATTAAACGTGATGTGCGCGATTATCAGTGTCCCGAGCCCCATGCTGAACGATGTGAGAGCGCCTCTCAGCACGACAAACAGCATCATCATCGATACGCCGGTGACGATTTCGGGGTTTACGACGGGCACATATGTCACGTTCATTATCGTCGTGCGGCCCCAGCGCTTCATGTCGCTCATGCCAACCGCGGCAGCCGTGCCCAGGATGGTGGCGAGGACCGAAGATACCGCCGCGATTATGAGCGTCACCACAAGCGCCGACAGCACGACCCTGTTGTTAAAAAGCTGGACGTACCACTTAAGCGAAAACCCGGTAAAGAGGCTGCGGCTCTTGGACGCGTTGAAGGAAAAGAAAATCAAAACCGCTATCGGAAGATAGAGAAATATAAACACAATAACCGTGTACAGCCTGGACGTTGCGCCCATTTTTTTTGCGTGTGTCATATCAGCATACCCTCCATTTCCTCGTTGTCAAACTGGGTCGCGATACTCATGAGCAGCAACACGATGACCATCAGAACGAGCGCCATCGCCGAGCCGAGGTTGGGGTTGTACGACGCGCCCGAAAACTGCAGGTCTATGAGGTCGCCTATCAGGTAGACATTGCCGCCGCCTAACAGCTGGGATATCGCAAACGTGCTTATCGAAGGAACAAAAACCATCGTGAAACCGGTGGTTATTCCCGGAACTGACAGCGGGATGATCACCCTCGCGGTGACGTTCCACATGTTTGCACCGAGATCCTGAGCCGCATTTATCACCGAATCGTCGATCTTGGTCATGACGGAATAGAGCGGCAGTATCATAAAGGGCAGGAAGTTGTAGACCATGCCCAGAACCACCGCGCCCGGAGTATTTATCATCTGAAACGGCCCGAGCCCGATCAATCCGAAAAACCGGTTTATCAGGCCGTTGTTTTCGAGCAGCGACATCCACGCATATGTGCGCAGCAAAAAGTTTATCCACATAGGCAACATTATGAGCATGACCGCAAATCTCTGGCGCGACCCGCTTAGTCTCGAAATAATGTAGGCGAGCGGAAAAGCCACGACAAGGCATATCGCCGTCGCGAGCACCGCAAGCCATATCGAGCGCGCGAAGACGTGTTGATACTGCCCTATATTTGATACGTTGTCGAGCGTAAAAGTGCCGTCCCTAGTCGTAAAAGCATAGTAGCACACAATAACCAGCGGAACGATTATAAACACGATCATCCAGATGATGTACGGCACGCTCGCGATCCTTGTTTTTAGCCTCACCGCTCGTCCACCATCCTTTTCATGATGTGGATGTCCTCGGGGCCTATCTTCATCCCGACCTGCGCGCCGGGTTCGGCGTACTTTGTGGAATGCACCTTCCAGATAAAGCCGGCCTGCTCTATCATTATTTCGTAGTGAACACCTTTGAATACCACGGTATCGACGACGCCCCACAGCTGGCCCTTTTCCACCGTCGTTACGGTGACGTCCTCGGGGCGCACGACCACGTCCACAAACTCGTCCTTGTCGAAACCCTTGTCCACGCACTTAAACTTTTCGCCCGCAAACTGCACCAAAAAGTCGTCGTGCATGATCCCGTCCAAAATATTGCTTTCGCCGATAAAATCGGCCACAAACGCGTTTTTGGGTTCGTTATAGATATCGGTAGGCGACCCTATCTGCTGGATTATGCCCTCGTTCATCACGACGACGGTGTCCGACATCGTGAGCGCTTCTTCCTGGTCGTGGGTGACGTAGATAAACGTTATGTCGAGTGCCTTTTGTATGCGCTTGAGTTCGACCTGCATGTCCTTGCGCAACTTTAAGTCGAGCGCGCCGAGCGGCTCGTCGAGCAAGAGTATGCGCGGTTTGTTGATGAGCGCGCGCGCTATCGCGACACGCTGTTGCTGTCCGCCCGACATGCTGGCGACTTTCCGCGCCTCAAAGCCTTTGAGGTTGACGAGCTCGAGCATCTCGCCGACCTTTTCCTTTACTTCGGCTTCGGGCGCTTTTTTCAGCCTGAGACCAAACGCTATGTTTTCGAAAACGTTGAGGTGCGGGAACAGGGCGTACCGCTGAAACACGGTGTTGACCTCGCGCTTGTAGGGCGGCACGTCGGTTATGTCGATGCCATTAAAAAACAACCTGCCGCTGTCGGGAGTTAAAAATCCTCCGATAATGCGTAAAGTTGTGGTCTTTCCGCATCCCGACGGCCCGAGAAGAGTAACGAACTCCTCGTCATGGATATCAAGGCTTAAATCTTTGAGAACGGACTCGCCCTCAAAAGCCATTGAACATTTGTCGAGACGCACTATTACGTTGTTTTCCATCTTTCTACCCCTTTGCGGTTTTTGGACTTGTCTGAACAAGCCCTCGGGTACATATTTAATATGTCCCATACTCTCGCCTTTAGACGAGCGATAACGGACGTTGCCACCCCGCAAAAAGGTTTGTTACACCCCGGTCTCTATGAAAAAAGGCCAAGGCTACAGCGGCAGTGCCGTTTATCGGGTTTCTTATCTTTTAAAGACAATGATATTAATATAAAGATGTTTTGATTTTTTGTCAATATCTTTGGCATTTCATTAAGAACTCAAACGTTCAATCAAAATACGCGATTATCATGAAATAATGTGCAGAAAACTCTCCGCTGCTTGCCAATTCTCTTGTTTACTCGATTTTTCTTTTTGCATGCGTCAATAGTTTTCATCGCAATAAATTAAAAAAGCTCGGGAAAATCCCCAAGCTTTTTTAATTTGCAACTTGTAATTTGATCAAAGATTTCTCAATATATCGGCCGCTTTGGTTTTCTCGAGCGCGGCCGAGAGCATCAGACCCAAGCCGGTGCACGCGCCAAACTGGCCCAGCGCAACAAACCCCGCGATGATAAAGAACTCCCACGTCAAAATCGTGCCTCTCATAACAAAGCAAAGCTCGGCGCCGATCACGACCGCGTTGACAAACACGGGCGGTAGCGTCGACAACACCGGCAGCCCTTTAATGCGGCGTTTTCTGAACGCGCGGGTCATAAACGCGGCAATAATCGTCGCGCACGTCCCGAGCACGATGTCGGCCGCGCCCAGAATACTCGCGCCCGTCGACATCCCGATAAAATTTGTTATCGCACAACCGAGCGCCAGGCCCCATATCGCGCTGGGGCTGAAAATCGGCAGTATCGTCATCGCCTCGGCCACACGGAACTGAACCTGCCCGAAAGAGATCGGCGCAAGCACAATGCTTATCGTCGTGTAAAGAGCCGCTATGATCGCCGAATACACAATTTTGCGTATCTTTGTGTAGTCGGTTGTCTTTTGCGGCTTTTTTGAAAGCAGCCACCGCCCAACAATGACGACGCCGATCAGCAATATCGACAGCGATATCCACACCGAAACCCACATAAATCTACTTCCTTAGTTATTATTTATTAATTATTACTTGCCCTTAACTTGCAACTTAATTCTCTTCGCGGCTCTTCATAACGAGGTAGGCGTCGATAAAGCCGTCGAGATCGCCGTCCATCACGGCGTTTACGTTGCCCATCTCAAAGCTTGTGCGATGATCTTTCACAAGCGTATACGGCATAAACACATAGCTGCGTATCTGCGATCCCCACGCTATCTCCATCTGGTTGCCTTTGATGTCCTCTATCTTCTCGAGGTGTTCCTGTTCCTTGATCTGCATCAATTTGGATTTTAGCATCTTCATCGCCACCTCGCGGTTTTGATGCTGGCTGCGTTCGTTTTGGCACGCGGCGACAAGTCCCGTCGGGATGTGCGTTATGCGTATCGCCGATTCGGTCTTGTTAACGTGCTGGCCGCCCGCTCCGCCCGAACGGAAGGTGTCGACCCTAAGATCTTCGTCGCGGATATCTATCTCGATATCGTCGCCGATTTCGGGCATGACCTCCAGCGACGCGAAGGATGTGTGCCTGCGCCCCGACGAGTCAAACGGCGATATCCTGACAAGGCGGTGAACGCCGTTTTCCGACTTGAGATAGCCGTAGGCGTTGTGGCCCTCAATGAGAATCGATGCGCTCTTTATGCCGGCCTCCTCGCCGTCGAGGTAGTCCAAAACCTTTGTTTTAAAACCGTGTGCCTGAGCAAAACGCGTGTACATGCGGTAGAGCATCTCGACCCAGTCCTGAGCCTCGGTCCCGCCCGCTCCGGCATGGAATGTGAGTATCGCGTTTTTGTCGTCGTATTCGCCTGTCAAAAGTGTTGCGAGACGCTGCATCTCCACGTTTTTCTCTAGCTTTTCGAGCGCGGCCTCGATGTCGGGCACCATGCTTTCGTCGTCGGCCTCCACCGCTATCTCTATGAGCGTCGCGGCGTCGTCCCGGCATTCGGTAAGCATCGCCGCGTCGGCCAGCTTGGCTTTGAGCGCCGACTGCCGCGCAAGGACTTCCCGATTCGATTCGGGTTTTGTCCAAAAATCCGCGTCCGAGGTAATCTTCTCTATATCGCCCAGTTCTGCTTTGGCGCTCTCGAGATTAAGAGCTTTCAGTATACCCTCGATTTCCTTGTCGGCGGTTTCGATTCTCTGGTTATATTCGTCAACAATAAGCATAATAACTTTATTCTTTCTTGGTCATGTCCCTAAAGTCCGAGACACTCCCAATTTATTATTCAATAAAAATTATACTATACAAAAAAACAAAACACAACGACAGCGTCAATTCCTATCATTGTTTCAACATTGACGTTTATTCCGTATGATGATATAGTAATTGAAATTGAATTTTCATGAGGGAGTAGTTAGCGCACCCAGCGCGGCAAGTCAACATACTGACGCCTTTTGGAGTCTGGCTTGTCTTAATAAACGAGACTCATGTATAGCTTTTATGGCTATATGTGGTCTTTATTTTTTTTGAGGGTATTTTTGATGAATTTTTTGGAATTATTACTAATCGCTATCGGACTTTCTATGGATGCCTTTGCCGTTGCTGTCTGCATAGGGTTAACTATGACAAAGGCAACTGTCAGGAAAGCTCTTGTTGTAGGCATGTATTTTGGCTTGTTTCAAGCCATCATGCCGCTTATCGGCTATTTAATCGGCGCGCAATTTGCCGATTTGATTAACGCTTTTGACCATTGGGTTGCGTTTGCGCTGCTTTGCTTTATCGGCGGAAAAATGATTGTCGAAAGCCGAAAAAAAGAAGAGTGCGCCGATAATAAGGAGGCTTCCCTGAAATCCGCGAAAATGCTGCCTCTTGCTCTTGCCACAAGCATCGACGCGTTGGCGGCGGGAGTGTCTTTTGCTTTTTTAAAAGTAACCGTGATCCCCGCAGTGTTATATATCGGTTTCATAACGCTGGCTTTGTCTATGGCGGGCGTAAAAATCGGCAATACATTCGGCGCAAAATATAAATCTAAAGCCGAATTCACAGGAGGCGTTATTCTGATATTGATGGGCCTGAAGATATTGTTTGAGCATACAGGAGTAATAAATTTGTAAGCAGCCGACAAAGGAATCGCCGACTTCCCGAAAAACACAGCAAAAATTAAGCGTTTATTATTTTGATTTTTTAAGCGATATATTGTAAAATATGTTTGATGAAAATGTTTTTATTTGAAAAGGCAAAGGTATTATGTATCAAAATAACAAATGTCTCTATTGTAATAAAAAATTCGCCGAGGGCGACGACATAGCGGTGTGTCCCGAGTGCGGCACGCCCCATCACCGCGCGTGTTATGCCGAGCACAGCGAATGCGCAAATACCGCGCTGCATTCCGAAGATTTCGCGTGGGAAGATAAAACTAAAGCAGTAGCAGCGCCGCCGATGCCGTACGAACCGCAACACGGTGTTCCTGTACCCTATTCCTCTGGCGAACCGGGCCCGTATACGGGAAATCGGCAAAGCATCGGTCAGGAATACGGCGCGCCGTCGTATACAGCAGATTTCGGATACTCGATCAATTCCAAGGAATTCGACGGTATTTCTGTTGCAGACTGGATCAAATATATAGGCCGCAACGCCGGATATTACCTGTCATTTTTCCAGCTTCAGGACGATACCGGACGCAAGACTTCCTTTACCTTTACCGCCATGCTTTTTCCACCAATTTATTTTCTATACCGCAAGCTGTGGCTTGTTGCGATTTTGGCCTTTATCGCAAATACCGTACTGGGGCTTCCGGCCACGATGCTTCTGTTGGCCGACAGCGGAATTGTCTCGAATATTAATCTGACTTTTTGGAGTATGATCGGCACCTATGCCCGATTTTTAAACATGTCGATCAATGTGGCGTGGGGCCTGTTTGCGGTAAAGCTCTATCGTGCGGCTTCTGCTCGAAAAATAAAAGCTATCAAGGTCCGCAGCGCAACGGAACAGGAATACAAATCCCGGCTCGAGAGGATAAGCGGTCCCAGTATGCTCGCGATCGTGCTTCCGCTTTTTTTACTGACCGCCGTGTTTGGAATACTTTCGTATTTGTAGCGCACAACTTTTTCGGAGGGAAAAATGCAGATAAAAAAAGCCGTAATCCCCGCCGCGGGTCTGGGTACAAGGGTGTTGCCCGCTTCGAAAGCGATCCCAAAAGAGATGCTTCCGATAGTCGATAAACCCGCTATACAATATATTGTCGAGGAAGCTGTCGCGTCGGGTATCGAGGACATCCTCATAATTACGAGCCGCGGCAAAAGCGCGATAGAGGATCATTTCGACCGCATGCCCGCGCTTGAGGATACGCTTCGCTCCAACGACAAAGAAGACATGCTGAAAAGCGTCATCGAGCCCGCGAAGCTGGCCAACATCTCCTATATACGCCAACAGGAAATAAAGGGCCTGGGCCACGCCGTTTATTGCGCAAAGTCATTTACGTGCGGGCAGCCTTTTGTTGTGCTGTATGCCGACGACGTCATTATTTCCGATACGCCGGTTACCCAGCAGTTGATCGATGTCTATAACGAATACGAGCGGCCTGTTTTGGGTATACAGAAGGTGTCCGAGAATGATGTACAAAAATACTCCTCGATGAAAGTCGCACCACTTAAAGACAATCTCTACACGATTGACGACATGATAGAAAAGCCGACGCCCGATAAAATCCTGTCACTGTTTGCGATATTGGGGCGGGTTATTCTTACC